>OGEX01000001.1_pt1 | contig 104192 bp, 141 predicted proteins | sample 1570791 | NCBI WGS metagenome assembly OGEX01 (sample SAMEA2582023, study PRJEB24529) | metagenome | biome: Human gut stool | place: China | collected 2011
CGAAATCGGCTAATGATAATAAATCATCATCCTCTTCATCTTTCGAATTATCGGCAGCGTATGCGATACGTAATTGTACTCGGAATGCATCGTTTGTTTCATTCCATTCTTTCAACTTATCATTTAATGATACATCGTTAATAGTAGCAATTTGGTTAATCTTTTTCATTGTGCTTTGAGTTTTGAATGTGAATAAATTTGTTTTTGTCATGGGGGGATACCCCAATCCGAAAGTATATACCGGGGTGTGATTCGTTGCTGTTTCACGTTTCTGTACATATATAAAAAATTTGTTTCGCGTTCTTGTACACACATAACAGTTTAAAAAATAAAAAAAAATAAAAAAAGCCGAGGTTATAAGCCCCGGCTAATAATACGAATAATATTTTGTACGTTTCTTTATTTACCGTAAATTGTTCTAATATTAGCTAAGCTAAGCTTATTTCCGGTATTTCAAAACTACTTGTGTCTAGGTTCTTCTGACCCAAACGCTTCCTTGAATTTGTAGAACTCTCCTTTTTCATCAAGCTGCAGTGCTAATTGTAGTATCTGTCTCGTTGGAGTTGCTTCCTCCCCCAAGTTCTCCAGTTCCTTCAGCAGTATCTGATACGCATCCCTCTGTGCCTGATCCATCTTCTCTTGTCTCTTCATCTTTTATATCATTCAAAGCGTTTACAACTTCAGCTTTGGTAGTCTTTGTTTTAGACTGCTCAATAAGCTTCTGTATAAGTTCGTCTCTATGAGGATTACCTTTTTGCTCATACATATGCATAAGGATTGCTGTGGCATTTGCAAACTCTTTAGAGTTTTTATCAAGCGTATCTATAAGTTCCTCAAGTTCTTCAATTGAATAATTTCCTGGTTTATGCAAGAAGTTACCATCTTTATCGTACAAATTGCTATATTTACTAATTTTTCCCATTATTTTTACTATCTTTAAGTATTATCCAACATGTGGTAGTAGCTACTATTGGAAGTATTAAAAACATGAATATTATATCAAATGGATTCATCTTTATCTGGTTCGTAAAATCCTAATCTTCTACCGTTTTTCTCGGCCTTTTGTATTATTTCTGCCGCTCTTAAATATTCTTTATCTTTTGCTATTTCGCTCAGCATGGGCTACGTATTTTGTGCACTCTTCCTCTACAATTTCACCATCGTCATTATGTATTAAGTGAGTATATTTTGCTTTTGATCTGTTAAATTTAAGCATTCTAAACGCTTTATCTCGCTCCTATTTATCGTCATATCTATGAATATATTTCATCATTTGGGTAGCATTTACAGACCCTGCTACACCTAGATTACATAGGTTTTTGATAAAGCTCATAGCTCCATCTTCGCCAAATTTATGCTTTAGCATACTATATTCCTTAAGGCTCTTCTAGAACCATTGGTTATCAAGATCGTATATTGGCTCCTATTCTACAATGTATGCTATATTTACAGGTACTCCATGTATAAAGAAATATTTACACTATTCTGTACACGGTTTGTTCTAGTATTGTAGAGATAAGAAGTCGGCATAATATAGTACAGCGCTCATCTCAAACTAGTTCATACCTTACTTGCTGTTTTGTTTACACATTCTGTAAAGTATCCTATCAAGTATGCGAATACCTCGTTGGTATCTTCAGAGAGCTTTATATGACATGCTTCCAGTATGTCTACAGCTGCATGAAATGACTCATGTGCAAATGTATTTATATCATCACTTGTGTTCTTTAGCTTGTTTATTACTATAATTTCACAGTCTTCTCCAACTGTTTTATCATACGCGCCTCTAACAGTATAGGCTGTATAACTTGCCCATTCGTCATCAATTATAGACGTATCATCATCTCTAAAGCTAAATCTTTTATCTATTACAGACTTATCTGGGTTAATTATAACGAATAAACTAAATCCGTATACTGTTTTATATTCGTCTATTATACACTTTTTCTTCTTATCCATACTATTCTTATTAGTCTTACAATTATTATTAAGCTTATATATAGCTCTACTATACGGTAATAGCTTATTATACTATATAGTCTTACTATACTGTAATAGCTGTACTACTAAAGTAGATCTCCTAAAGAGAATATATAAGAGAAAGGGTTCTTAGTCTGACTGACCCCCTACTATCCCCCTAACGTAAAAAAGCTTAAAAAGTTGCATATTTACAGAGAAAATGCTATTTTTACAAAATTTATATCAATTTTGCAACCTTTTTGAAAATTATTTCGTTATGGCAGCGTAAAACAATAAAAGCAATTGGATATGACAAAGATTTTAAAGGTTATTAAGCCTTTCTTCGTAATGGAGAATGGTGATACATTTGAGTACAACGCTAATACAGATCAGTACGAAAGTGTATATAACGAAGAGCATAATAGCTCAAACGAAGACAATTCAACGGTTGTTTCTTCTTACAATTCTGTTTATAGAATCTCAAAGGAATATGCCAAGATGCTTCTCGATAATGGATATGTCGAGGAAGTTGATGATAAAAAGAGATTTGTAAATATCTTTGACGAGATCAACAATAAGCTCTCAGAATATAACGAGGAGCTTTATAATCTTAGCAATGGAAACAACGATGATACTCCTCAGTGTTTGCTTGTTGAGAAGGAGACAGTATTGAGAAACATGATTAAATTACTTGAGTACCTTAAAGGATTGAAGAAGTAATATGGATGATAAGATGATAGATCAGACTCAGTTGGCTGAGGACTTGAGCTCAAAGATAAAGTATGAGTTCAGACAGATGTTCTTGGTAAAACCGCTTGAGCCTGTTAAAGTTAAGAAGAAGATCTCCGAACCTGTGGCTAAGGATACTAAGCCTAAGAAGGATAAGGATGGGATCGAGGCAGTTGATTATGATGAAGTAAAGACAGAGATAAAGGAAGTTGATTCAGATTTCTCTAGAGCTGTTGTACTTAAGTTGCCATATGAATATACACATCCATATGTTGATGAAAAGATACAGCAGATTCCTATCAAGGTTGGCGATATTGTAATATACAGATCATCTAGAGGTGCTATGTATTTCGATTTGCTTAAGGACTCTCAACTCGTATCATTTTACGATATTGTAGCAACTGAAACAGTAGAAAAGTAATGAATATAGATAAAGTTTGTAGATAGATTGGACGTACATTGAACGATGACCCAGAGCTAGTAAAACAAATAGTTATGCATTAGTTCTAGTTTGTAGTTGATGTTATGAAAGATCAAGATGATACTAGAGACGTATTAATAAACAAACTATTTAGATTCAAGCTTAAGAATAGATTTAAAGATAATAAAAATAAACCATTAAGCCCATATGAAAAAGATAATAAACATTGAGCGTAAGCCTATTATTGCTGATACGGATACAGCTGAGGTTTAGGCTATTAATAGATCTGCAAGAGCAATTGATGACATCTACATCATCCCAGAGGACGCTCATATTGAGTGGACATCAAAGCTCTCCCCAGATAAGGTTATTGAGGCAGATGTAAAGAAGAATGATATTCTTGTTACATTCTACGATAGAGATCTTGGCACAGACTTCGTAATAGTTCAGTCTGAAGATTGGTTGAAAGCTCTTAACAATGCTAAAGAAGCTGACCAGAAGAGAAAAGAAGAGTGGGCAGCTAAGCAGAAGGAGATAGGTTCTATGGATCTCGCTTGTGGAGATGCATGTTGTGAGTCACGTTAATATTTAAATTATGAAGAAAGCTATTAAAAAGACAGTTAAGGTAAAGAGACCTAAGTATACAATCTCTATGCTGGATGTTGCTAATGCAAACGATGTTACAGCATACTTCATTGGCCAGAAGATTTCAGCAGGTATGAAGGTGACTGATTGCGATTATGATACAGTTATATCAATCCTTACAGACGCTTTGCTCGATGAGATTCTTCCAGAGAACGGCTGCGCTGTAGTAAAGGATGACTGCGTATACTTAAGATGCAAAGCCAGCAAGGTAGAAGAGAAAGTTAAGAAGCCTTGGTACAAACGTTTATGGAATTGGATTACTCGTACTAAGTAATCACCTTTAGAGTCTATTAGTCAAACGGTAAAGACGACCCGATACAAAGGGAATAGTTAGCAGGTTCGACTCCTGCATAGACTCCAATATTTTTCATTTTTTAAGAATTTTAAATTTTAATAGATTACACCGATTGTGGAATCTCGACCAGTTTGCTGGAATTAGTCGTTAAATATAGTAAACCAGCCGGTATTGCACCAGATGCCGTTATTTGTCTGGCGAAGACAAAGACACGAAGGAGGTCTAGCTTATTGGTGAAGCTAAAACCATTCCCTTCCTGGTAGGGGTAAGATATCATGTGAGTGGCATCCCTGTGTGTACACTATAAATAAAAGGCTATCATGGTAAGCTGATACAGGGACCTAATACTGGTTGTAAGTCCAGCTAAAACTTATAAGAGTCAAAGAAAACGGGCGGGATACAGAAAGAATGCGAAATCATTTAGTTGACAACGAACGCTGAGAGGTTGTCGCCATTTCTGAAATCTCTATAAACTGGGACATCCGGGTGAAAGAAAAGCTTTCTGCCCTAGCAGCCCTTTGAGCTGCAGGATCCAAATGGCGCCAATACTGGTTCTGCGTAACTCCAGCTAAAGGTTACGTGCTTATCGCGAGATGATGAAAGGGTATCATATTAGGCTCATAACCTAAATTTGCTAGTTCGAATCTAGCTCTCGCAACAATTTCTATAATTTAGATTTTTCCGTGATCGTTCACGAGGTCAGTTAAGACTTTAAAACATAGTGGTTAGCTTGCCACGCATGACAAACAAAAAGCAAAATAATCTTATGCGTTAGTAAGAGTTTAAAACGCTTCGTAGACATGGCTTCGTAAACCCCATGTATATTGCCCTATGGTGTACCGCCTGTGCACAACTGTCTCTAAAACAGTAGGTCTCCGATGGACACGGAGTGGGGCTACTAATAAATACGTAGGTTAGAGGTGCGTATTAAATATTTGTTATATGGAAACAAAAGTATGCACTAAATGTGGCGTAGAAAAGCCACTTGATCAGTTTGTGAAGAATAGTAGCAAACCTGATGGCCTATCACCTCAATGCAAGGAATGCAAACATAAATATTATGAAGAATATTACAAAAAGCACAAGAGCGAAATATGTAAAAAGCATAAAGATCGTAAGGATTTTTTAGCACAATATATGAGGCAATTAAAGTCTAATGGTTGTATTGTTTGTGGAGAAAAAGATCCAGCTTGTTTAGATTTTCATCATCTTCATGATAAGTCTTTTAATATAGGAAATCAATGTAGAGACAGAGGTGTTGATTCTATAAAAAATGAAGTTGACAAATGTGTTGTACTATGTGCAAATTGTCATAGAAAACTTCACTTCTACAATCTTACAATAGACCAATTAAAAGATTATGTTAGTCTGGGTTCGAATCCTAGTGGGGCGACAATATAAAAATATAATATTTAAATACTATGGAGTTGAAATTTAAGAGACTTGAGGATAATGCTATCCTCCCTATTCGTGGCACAAAAGGTGCTGCAGGAATTGATTTGACTTGTACTAAGATTGAAACAGCTCTTAACGAGGCAAATCAGCTGATGTTGGTTTACCATACAGGATTGGCAGTTGAAATTCCTGCCGGATATGTTGGTTTACTTATACCACGCTCTAGTATTTGGAAGAAGTCATTATGGCTTACTGATAATGTCGGTGTTATCGACAGTGACTTTAGAGGCGAGATCGTAGCAATTATGAAAGCTACAACTGATACAATTCCTGCTGTTTATAAGCAGGGTGAGCGCTTCTGTCAGTTAGTCATCGTTCCTATACCAGAGTATACAATCACAGAAGTTTCTGAGCTCTCGTCAACAGAGAGAGGTGATGGCGGATTTGGTTCTACTGGCACAGGACATGAAAACGAATCTAGCGCAGCTGCGGGAACTCAGTCACAGCTTAAGGAACAGGTTGAGTCCGAACCAGAGCCAGCGGCGGCACAAGAAGGTGCTGAGGTAAGCGAAGGATAGGCCTAATTCGCTTACATAAAGGGGATTACCGAAAGGTAGTTCCCTTTTACTGTTTAAACACATTAATGCATTAATTATGATTTAGGAAAAAGATTTCTTATATAGAGTTCCAGTAAAAACGGCGCCCATAACAACTCCTGGTGGATAGATTAGGAATCCAGAAATATTGGTTGATCTTGAAGGTGGGGAATTTATGCATGGAAATATATTGGATGCAAACTCTACAAATAAACTCGTTAATCAGTCTGTAAAAGAAGCTGTGGATAATAAGCTTAATGAAAGCGGATACGTAACAAAGGATTTGCTTGAAGCTGAAACAACAAGAGCTACAGAATAGGAGAATAGTTTAAAAACTCTTATAGGTGCTGAAACTAGTGCTCGCACAAAGGGTGACGAAGACTTGGGCTCTAAGATTAAGGCAGAGCAGACTAGGGCAGAAGGCAAAGAAAAAGAGATATCAGATAAGCTTGCAATAGTTGATGGTGATTCAAATACAGAAGGATCATTTAGAAAAGCTATTGCAGATGTAATTGCTGCTGCCCCAGAAGATCTTGATACACTTAAAGAGATTGCTGATAAACTTGCTGGTAACGACGACTTGCATACAGCATTAAATCAGGCTATTACAGAAAAGGCTGATGCCTCTGCGCTTGCAAATGAAGTTGCTAGAGCTACTGGTGTCGAAAGCGGTTTACAAGCTGCTATTGCTACTAAGGCTGACGCTACAGCGCTTAGTAATTATGTTCTTACAACAGCACTTAATAAGCAGGTTGATACGCTGAATGCTGCTATCAGTGCTAAGGCTGATAGATCAGATCTCTTAACACTCGAGTAGAGGATAACAGCTAATACTACCGCTATTGAAGATAAACAGGACGCTGGATACTATGTAACTTATATCAGAGATGACGGCACAAAATATACATTACAAAAAGGCTTAGAGTTTGGCGATGGAGAAAATACTGTAACCATAAATGAAGGTGGCATGGATATCCGCATTTTTGAAAATCGTATTGCTCTTGGTACAGGAATTATTGGATCTAATGGTGATGACTCTTTTTCGATTGATTGTGATAATATTCATCTACATAATATGGGCAACGAAATCATAATTAGTCCTATAGGGATATCTTCCGTTACGGATGAATACACAACTCTTTTCAATATAGGTTCTACTGCTATCATACTTGGTCCTACCAATAATCCTAACGTAAAGATAAGTGAAGAAGGAATAAAATTCAAAGGCAAAACGAACTCTTATATACCTACCGCAGATGGTGATTTTATTGAACTTAGCAGCCTTGCCAGCGAAGAAGACATTTCCAGCTTGAGGGTGGGCCTGTCTAAAAAGCAGAACAAAATTACAGTGAATACTGTTGACATTGATGACATAGAAACAGCTGATGTAACAAAACTGAGAACCATTGTAACTAATCTTATAAACGCACTTAGTTCAAGCGGTTTAATTATCGCCACAGATGGTATTGAATAAAGCTAGGTCTTAATGAAAGCATGACGGGGTTCATTGCCCCGCCTAGCACAATCCGTATCATTTCTTTGATACGCATAGTTACGGCACCTCTTTTTAAATGTGACCAGCGTAACTTTATTATCCCCTAGATGGAATATACTAGGGCTCGCGTAGTAATACGCTTATTAGATTAAACGGGACTAGGATTATTCCAGTCCTAGTTCCATATTGTTTTACTATAAAACTTGTTAATTATGGATACAATCGAGAAAGTTTATTGTACAGGACACGGCAATAACGACGCTTTAGTAGCCGCTTTGGCTTCTAAGAATAACTGTGATCCAAGTTAACCAGATGCAGACAGGTTTCAGCTACACAAACTCAGGTTTGGAGAGAGCTGCAAGTAACCTTGGTTTCCAGATGAGTCAGATGGCATGCGATCTTAAGACGAACGCAAATGCTAATACTCAGCGAATAGTAGATGTTTTGAACAATCATTGGCAGTCAGATTTACAGTAGAGATACAATGACGCACGCCTTGAATTGTCGCAGCAGAAGTAGAATGCTACTTTGATTGCTGCGCTTAAGACAACTGCTGCAGCTTAATAAGTTTAATTTATGTGAGGGATCCTTCTGGAGCCTTTACATATAAAAATAAAGCTTATGGCATTTAAAGATGTAAAACAAAACTATTCAGTATATATACTGAATAAACAGGATATAACTATTACCGATGGCAAGGTTATATCAGTTGGATTTCCACACTTAGACTTAAGTACAAAACCCGCGATGGGTTAGTCACAAATGGTTGTAGATGTAACTATAGAAGCTAACTCAAAGACGGCAACATATTCAATCCCAGAGAACTTATCTGTTACATATGCAGGAGATGTAGTATTATCTACAGATAAGCAAGGCCTTATGGCTGAAGTAGAGCAGATGAAGAATACTGCTGAAAAGATACTTGAGTCAGTTCCAAAATAGAAGGAAGTAGTAGATAAGACGACTGTATTGTTGTCTGAGCTTAATCCTGTCTACAAGGAGAAAAAGGAGACTGAATAGAGATTCTCGAAGATAGAGGAGTCTATAAGCAGAATGGAATCAACTGTTAATAACTTTATTAATTCTTTCAACAATGCAAAAGGTAATAGTAATACGGCACAGTGACGAAGATAACCAGAATTCTAAATACGTTGCAAATCTTTAGAAGAATAAAGATGGCAGCTATTCTGCTAGTGTTGGAGTTGTAAAGGAAGATGGGTACAATGAATATATTAGTAAACATGGACCACATTTCACGAAGTCTTTACAGGAATACGCTAGTAAATAGATGGTTAATTCAAATAATTAGGAACATACATGGACTTCTGAGTAGGTTCAAAATGTATGTAATGTACTTAATCTTAAAATTCCAGACACTTCTACAATAGAAGATGTAACATATACAGCAAACATGGCTTATGCTGATTTTTATCCAGAATTGCTTAATGAACACCAGTGTATAAAATATGCAGCAGCTGTAGCTAATGATAAAGATGGCTATACAGGAATTTAGTTTTGCAGATGGATGGCAGATGTTGCTGGAAAGAAGGAACATATAGATTGGGATAAATTCAAATAATCTTTAACTGTGGCGTTTTAGACGTGGTCTTCGATGACACCACAGTACAATAATTGTTAACAATTTAAACGAATTAATATGATTAATTTTTGCGTAGAACCAAAAAAGCCTTGTCGCAAAAATCCAATCGGAGAATTAGATTTTAAAATAGACAGGTGTTATTCGTCAATATATTCTAGATTGTGCTGCCATGAAAATGATTCGGTCTCACATATATCTTAGGAAGAAAGAGATGAATGGAATGGAAAGGCTAGCAATTCTGCTTTACTAGATCTTTAGAATCAGTTAAATGAAGTAGCTGGAGACGGAGATAACTCTATAAAGAAAGAGATATTGATAGAAGTGTCTAGGCAGATAGCAGGTGCTATTACTGATTTAAATATTGAAGATTATGCTAAAAAGAAATATGTTGATGACGCTATTAGTAATATCGACTTTGATTAGTATATTACAAATACCAAAGCTGATTCTACGTATTTAAAAAAGGCTGACTATATAAAATTAGACCCAACAAGCTATTATACTAAAGCTGAGGTATAGAATATAATTGAAGACTCTACTATAGGGAAAGATTATCCAATATAGAGCTTTACAATAGAAGACAACAAGCTTCTTCTCACATAGAAGAATGGCGGCTAGTTTAAGGTTAACCTATCTGGAATAGGATCTGGTGTTGGAGTAGATACCAATTATGTATAGGAGTAGCTTTCAAATTATATTAAAAAGAACACATTATCAAAATTGATAATAAACGATAAGGCGTACTCTATTGAAAGTGGGCGCGATATAAAAATCCCTACTAGCGGCGCTGGTTCAAGTATAGATTACACTAAATTTGGATACAATAAATCTTATTTCAAAAAACACCCAAGTAATTCTGTAGCACCAAGTAAACCTAGTGCAAATAGACCACCTGAAGACGGCTCTGGGTGGGTTGAAGATGCCCCAAATTAGGAAGCTGGATATTACATATGGATGACACAGGTATTCATAAACGGTAACGGATAGTATGGAGAATACACAAATCCAATATGTTTAACCGGAACTGCTGGAGAAAGTGCTGTATCATACGATATTAAAACATCTACTAGTACTATTAATTACCAAGATGGAACAATGTATCCGAAGACTATTAGCGTATATGTTGTAAAGAGCAATGGTTCACAGATTACAAATATTACACCATCAAATAGTTCTGGTTGGTCGTTCTCGTATAGTGTTGATGGCGGAGATGCGTGGACCGCAATATCATCTGATTAGATTCAAACTGAGGGTGATAACGGAATGTTGTTTAGAGCAACAAACGGAACAATGATATTAAGTGAATATGTTCCAATTGTTAGGTCTGGTATAAATGGATCGACTTATTCGTTACAGCTTTCAAACATATCGTTATCATACGTTCCAGCAGATTAGAATTACAACTTACAGATGAGCTGTAATGTTAATTTGTATAAAAACGAAAACGTTGTAGATAGTACTGATGCAAATCTATACAATCTATATATGTAGGTAAACTCAAACGATAGAACAACCTTACAGTATAGCACAGACCATTGGGATGCTACAGTAAATACAACAGTGCAGTCTAAGTCTAGCACCATTACTATATACGCATATAATACAAACGGCGCTTATCTTACATCCATGACTATTCCAGTATCAGCTTCTGGAGACGCGTCTACCGGACAAACGTTCAAAGGTTCTCCTTTAAGAATTAAAGGCGAATGGCAGAGCGGCATAAAGTACTATGATGGAAAGAGAGATGCAGAAAGCGGCATATTCTATCAAGACGTTGTACTTTATAAAAATATATATTACGCTTGCATAAATACAGATTCCGGAGAATCTGACAATTGGAACACACCGCCAACCACTGCTACATATTGGTCAGCATTTTCATTATCCCCTAATGTTGTAGCTGATCTTGTTGTTGCCAATAATGCGTTTATAAAAGAGCTTTCATCTAATGAGCTTGTTATTTTTGACGATTAGAAGATTGTCGCTGGTATGACATCTAGTAAAGCCGTAGATGACTCGTCACCATTAAATGGTAAGGTTACAACTGAAGGCAAGGGTGACGTTCGTATATGGGCTGGCGAAATATCTAATGCGAATTTGGCAACTGCTCCATTCACTGTTACAAGCACTGGAAATTTAACGGCACATACAGCCACTTTATATGATGCTACATTTTATGCTGAAAACGCATAGGTTAAAATAACTAACGAGCATATTATCACAACTGGCTAGGTAATAGAAAACTTTGAAAATGCAGGTATTTCAATATCGGGGAATAGTGAAGAATATGGAGATAGCAAAATGTTTTTTGGAATGCAAACTTCGTATCCAATTAATATTGGTGGTGCGGCTAATCCTAAAACATCTACTCCTGTTGCATTTGTTTTAAACGAAGATAATAAAGTAAGAATTACTCCTGGACGTATAGATGTAGATGGTACAAATGCATATTTAACAGTTAATGGCACGACTATTTTAAAAGGACATACCGATATAAATAAATTAGGCTGTATTGTTAGAAGAGATTCATTAAAATCTAATTTAGATAATATGTGTAGTGTAAGCATTAATGCTGGAACTCACGGTGGTCTTGGAGGAGATAGTATTACGATTACTTTGCCAGATAGTGAATTAGGAAGAGATATAATTATAGTAAATTCAAAATGGAATCAGCTTACAGTTAAAGTTCCAAACGGATATATTTTATATAACAATGGAACTAGTGTTGAAGAAGTTTTGATGTCTAAGTACACAATGGCGCACGCAATTTAGATAGGCAGTAAAGCGTGGATTATAGGAATGATGAGGTAATCAAAAATGTTTGATATTATACAGAATAAAATACAATTAAGCACAGAGGATTTGGCTATACCACCATTTAAAGACTTCTATAACAATGCTAAAGATAAACAAGAGGCATTAAAGAAGATTGAATTCATAGTGTGGAGATATAAATGGAATAGCCCATATGAGGCGTATCCAGAGAAAGAACGCACATGGAGAGTAGCTAAAGATGTACTTAATGACGAGAATTATAAACCTGATGACGTTGTAAAAGAATTAGCAAAAAGGTTCCAGGAGTTCCAAGAGACTCCTGCTACCCGCTTGCTTAAATCTTCTAAAAGCGCAGCAGAGGGCATTATGAACACGATGGATAGCTATGCTGAAGAAGAGCTTGATATAGATACGGCTAAGAAACTTTCAGCCATATTGAAAGATGTTAGTGGAATAATCAAGTCGTTAGACATGGCTATGAAGTAGGCAAAAGCAGAACAAGCAGAAACCGGTAGAGTCAAAGGTGGTGGCGTTATTGGTATGTACGAATAATTATGATAGACTTTAATTAGAGACTCCATGATACTGATAAGTTCAGATAGGCAGCTATCTTCTTTCAGCAACATGGATGCTATACCTTAGCTCCTAGAGGTACTACTGATTATAACAAATATTGGGAGCAAGAGACAGATAGATGCATTAATGGTTATACAGCTCCAGATGGAGAAGGTATAACTGGATACAATTACTTCTATCTAAATTATAGTCCAATCATGCGACTTAAGGAAGAAGAGTATACCGACAGAGAGGGTAACCTCAGAAAGAGAAGATAGCGTATACTTGAGTTCCCTAGCTTTTGGGACTATGATTACTATTATTTTTGCGCTATAGAACAAGCAGAGTTGGAAGGAAAGCATATGGCTGTGCTTAAATGCAGACAGAGAGGATATTCGTTCAAGGGTGGATCTATGCTGGTTAGAAACTATATGCTTATACCAGGTTCGAAGAATTTCGCTATAGCATCAGAATAGAAATTCCTTATAGGTGATGGTTTGTTAACTAAAGCCTGGCAGATAATGGACTTCCTTGACAAACATACAGCGTGGGCTAAGCAAAGACTTGTGTCTACACGTATGGAGAGAACATCAGGTTATAAGATTACCGATGAGTTTGGTAAATAGACTGAATAGGGATACTTATCTAGTATAACTGGTATAACACTTAAGAATGACCCAGAGCGTGTGCGTGGTACTCGTGCTAAACTTGTACTATGGGAGGAGGGAGGTAAATTCCCTAGCCTTCTTGATGCATGGCGTATAGAACAGCCTTCAGTAGAAACCGATGATGGTAAGGCGTTCGGATTAATGATAGCATTTGGTACAGGTGGTACAGAAGGTGCTAGTTTCGAAGGATTGAAAGAGTTGTTCTACAAGCCTAAGTCTTACAATGTTCTCAGCTTCCCTAATATATGGGATGAAGGCAGAGAGAATACAGAATGTGCATTCTTTGTTCCAGCTTATTCCAACCTAGAATCATTCGATGACGATGGTAATTAGGTTTACATGGATAGGGATGGAAATAGCTATAAAGAGAAAGCTATATAGAATCTTATAGACCAGAGAAACAAAGTAAAGGACGGTGGTGCTAGTTAGCAATCAATAGACCGTTTTATATCTGAGCGTCCTATAAGGCCAGCAGAGGCTGTATTGGAACTCGGTAAGAATATATTCCCTAGAAAGTTATTGATGGACCAATTGACCAGAATAAGGACCAATAAGAAGCTTTAGAGCATGAAGCATATAGTTGATCTGGAATGGGACGGAAATGGTCAGGTAAAGGCTACAGAAAAGCCTAGTGGGGATATAACTAATTACCCTCTTAAGAAAGGAGACAAGCCTCATGGATCAGTAGTTATATGGGAGTACCCAGTAAAGGATCCTCCGCATGGTTTATACATAGGAGGATGCTTAACGCCAGGAGAAAAAGTTTGCACATAGCGAGGTCTTTTAAATGTGGAAGATGTTACGTTAGATGATAAACTTATAAATAAGTTTGGCAATTTTGTTGAAATAAATAATCTTCAAAGATATTACAAAGAAAACGAAGATGTATTTAGGGTAAAGATGGCAAACTCTTTTAGAACGACGCAATTTACATCAGAACATCCGATCTATGTGTGCGATAAATATTATTAGCAATGCAAATTCGTGAAAGCCAAGGACGTAAAAGTTGGTCAATATACCAGAATACCAAATTTGTATTGGTATACAAACGAAAGCGTTTGCACACCTATAAAACATATTGATTTTTGGTGGTTTGTTGGACTATGGCTTGGTGACGGGTGGGTTGACAATAAAAAACATTCCGTGTCTATTGCTTTTGATTTAAAATAGCCTTCTTTCTACAATTAGTATTATAAATTTCTTAAAGAAAATAATATAGTACCATATTCTAGAAAAAGGAATGGATCATTAGAGGTTAATTTTATCAATAAAGATATATGCGTATGGCTAACATAGACGTTTGGTAAATATTGCTATGGGAAATTCATACCAGATAACGTGAAGAGAATTTCTAATAATGATAAGTTAAAATTATTACAAGGGTATTTAGACTCTGATGGATGTGTTTGCGTAAACAAAAAGACAAATAGTAATTCCATTGAATTTGTTAGTGTTAATTTGCAATTATTGGAAGATATTTAGGATATATGTTTTGGATTAAATGTCGTAGGCGGTATAAGCAGATTAAGGAAAGCTAAAAAATCAACAATTCAAGGAAGGGTTGTCAATTAGAGAGAAACATACCATTTACGAATAGCCCATAATAATTCTTGTAATCTTGCTATACCAATGATCTGTAACTCGTCATTTAATGACGAAAAACTTCAAAAGATAAACATTCATGCAGACGTTAAACAAAATACATCGAAAGACTGCGTTTGTGTTGGACCTTATATTTATGTAAAAATAAAAGCGATAGAATAGTCAAGATATACTGGAATTGTGTATAATTTTGAATGTGATACACATACTTTTATGTGTAGATCTATTATGACGCACAATTGTGACCCATACGATCATGATGATAGTTTTACAAACTCTCTTGGTTCTACATTTATATTTAAACGTGTAAGAGCTGGAGAAGCATGGACAGATGTAATAGTAGCAGAGTATTCCGGAAGACCGGACACAGCGGAAGAGTACTACGAGAACGTGCGCAAGCTACTTACGTTTTATAACGCTAGATTATTATTTGAGAATGAAAGAAAAGGAATCTACCCTTACTTTACGAATAAACACTGCGATTACCTCTTGGCTGATTAGCCAGATAAGATCATATCTGAAGTCTTTAAAGACAGCAAAGTGCAAAGAAGAAAAGGATGCCACATGACCAAACAGATTAGGGCGTATGGCGAAGGATTAATATTAGAGTGGCTGTTAGATGAGTTTGAAGAAGGTCACCCTAATGTAGAAAGAGTATACAGCGAACCTCTAATAGAAGAGCTTATAGAGAATGATGGTGTACGAAATGTAGACCGCGTGATAGCTTTGTGTATGGTAATGATATACAGAGAGGAGCTCTATTAGGTAAAGGTATCGTCTGCAAAAGAACAAAACAAATAGGTTGAACTCTTCGAGATGCCGTTATTTAGCAAACAATGGTTTGAAGAAGATAGCAGCACAAGTGAAGACGGTATGCCGATATTCACATTTTAATACATGGAAGATAACTTATACAATTCAGCTTTCCCCAGACAAAAGCTCCCTCTTTCAAAGAAAGGAAAGAAGTGGCAGGAAGATTGCGTTAACTATATTATAGGTGAAGGTAACGTAACATCTGGAGGAAATAGTACATCATATTACGGAGAGCTGTAGACCTATTATAATTTATATAACAGCATCTTCGACGAGAAGGATTTTAAATCAATTACAAACCCATTCAAGGTCGAGGATGGCTTTCCTGCTACTCCTCACGACTTTAATATTATAAGACCTAAAGTAGATTTGCTTATAGGTGAGGAAACGAAAAGACCTCTTAATTTCAGAGTTATCAGAACTTCATAGGAGGCTACATCAGAAATGCAGGAGAAAGAGAAATAGATGATTCTACAATATATAGAAGCAGCTATCACAGCTAGAATGAGCCCAGAAGAAGCTCAGTAGTTCCAGCAGTAGCTACAGTCTGGAGAGATTATGCCCCCAGAGCAGATAGCTAAGTATATGGACAAAGACTATAAAGATATTGTAGAGAATACTGCATATCATTCTCTTACCTATCTGAGAGAGAAGCTTGATCTTGACAACGAGTTTATCAAAGGCTGGAAGGACGGATTGATCTCAGGTAGAGAAATTTATTACGTTGGCGTACTTAATGCAGAGCCATATGCGGAGAGAGTTAATCCTATATGTTTCTCTTACGACAAGAGTCCAGACATTGATTTTATTGAGGATGGATCATGGTGCTGCAGAAAGATGCGTATGCCTATAACTGAAGTATACGATAGATATTATGACAAGCTTGAAGAGAAGGATCTTGATAAGCTTGAAGAAATGATTGGTTCTACTCCTGGTAGAAACCTCGGAGATAGAAGTCCTGTTGATATGGGTATACAGTTACGTATATACGACAACCCAATATTTGAAGGATCAGGTAAATCGCTTGTAAACGTATGGCATTGTTGCTGGAAGTCTTTTAAGAAGATCTTCTACGTAACTACTACAGATGATGCTGGACAGCCTCAGATCAATATAGTTGATGAAACATATCAGCCTGTTGGTAATGAGGTTAGTATTGAGCCAGATTGGATTATAGAAGTATGGGAAGGATACAGGGCTGGTAGTGATTTGTATTTTGGTATACAGCCTATTGAATATCAGCATGTAAGTATCGATAATCCTAATAGCCAGAAACTTCCTTATTGTGGCGCTATTTATAGTAATACAAATAGTAAGCCTAGATCATTGGTTAGTATTCTTAAGCCATTGCAGTATATGTATATTGTATTGTGGTACAGACTTGAGTTAGCTATCGCTAGAGACAAAGGAAAGGTTGTAAACATGGATATTACATAGATTCCTAAGTCTATGAATATTAGTCCAGCTAAATGGATGCATTACTTGTCTAGTGTTGGCGTTAACTTTATTAACCCATATGAAGAAGGTTGGAATATCCCAGGAAGAGAGGGCGGTAAGCCTGCTCAATTTAATCAGATAACAGCATTAGATCTTACAATGTCTAACGTCATAGCTGAATACATACAACTGATGGATAAGATAGAAGAGCTGGCTGGCACGATCTCTGGTATTACATAGCAGCGTGAAGGAGCAGTAAGCTCATCAGAGATGGTAGGTAACGTAGAGAGATCTGTTGTACAGAGCTCACATATTACTGAGCCATTGTTCTGGGCTCACAACCAGTGTAAGCGAAGAGTACTTAATATGCTTCTTAATACAGCTAAGGGTGCTTGGGAAGAGACCGGTAAACAGAAGCTCCAGTATATCTTTGATAATGGAGAAAGAGCATTCTTGGATATTACTCCTAAGTTCTACTATGAGGATATGGATGTATTTGTAAGCGATACATCTAAGGATCTTGAGAATATACAGAAACTTCAGCAGCTTATATAGCCAGCTATGCAGAACGGTGCTAGCTTACTTGAAGCAGCAGAGATCCTTACAAACGATAACTTCAATATCATTAAGCAGAAGCTTAAGGATATGCAGACTAGACAGGAGTAGATACAGCAACAGCAGCAAGAAGCAGAAGCTCAGCAGCAACAGCAGTTGCAGCAGATGTAGAACGAATCTAAACAGCAGGAGCTTATGTTGCAGGAAGCTCAGATGGATCTTCAGAGATATCAGATTGATCAAGATAATCAGACTAAGATAGCTGTAGCTCAGATCAACGCTTATCGTGGAACCGAGGAATTAGATCAGGATCAAAACGGAATCCCAGACCCAATCGAAATTGGTAAGCAGGCTATCGAACAGCAGAAGATTAATCAAGAGGCTTATAATAAGCGTTATGAAGCTAAGTAGAAGCGCGAGATAGAAGATCAGAAGATTCAGCTTGAGAAGGATAAGATGAAGCATGAGACAGAGCTGCAGAAGGCTAAGGATGATGCCGCTTATGAACGCGAGAAGCTTAAGGCTCGCACGGCCATACGCAATAAAACGAATGCAGAAGCTGCTAGAAGCAAATAATTATGAGTGGAGTTTATTAGATTTATAATACCGTAAATGGTAAGCGGTATATTGGTAGCTCTATTCATATAGAGCAACGTTTTAAAGAACATCTTAGAAACCTTAGGGCAAACAAACATGTAAATGCTCACTTGTAGAGTGCATGGAATAAATATGGTGAACATTCTTTCGTTTTTGAAGAAGTAGAATTATGTGAACCAGATCAATGTTTAAAAATAGAATAGGAATACATTGATTATTATCATGCGGCTGACAGAAAGTTTGGATACAATATAGATCCGTATGCAGATCATGCTGGCAATACCTTATCTGAAGAAACTAGAAAAAAAATAAGCGAAAAAGCTAAAGGTAGAAAGTGGAGTAAAGAACAGCATGAAAAGTGGTCTAAAATTATGACAGGAAGAAAAAAGCCAAAACAGTCTTAGACCATGAAATAGAAATACGCTAACGGAGAATCTAGCTTGCCGAGATTTGACGAAGTTTCTGAAGAAAAAAGAAAATCTTGGAGAGCCAATCTATCAAAAGCAGTAAGAAAACGATATTCCGATTATAGCAATCGCCCAAAAGGATATTGGTTAAAAGTTATTTTTTCTAATGATGTAAAGTATTATCCGTCTTTGAGAGAAGCTTCTAGATAGTTAGGAATTGATAAAGGAGCTATATAGTATTGCTTTAAACGAAAGTAGGGATATTGCGGAAAACTTAACTGTACATTTATTCAGGTTTCTAAAGAAGAGTACGAGGAGGCTAGAGCATGAAGTTCGATAATAAGACATTTTAGCAGAAGTATGAAGCGTGGAAGAATGGCGCTGATTACTGGAAGGATATTAGAGGAATCAACTTGGGTGGAGACACCCAGGCTGAGGAACCTAGTCCAGAAGAGTAGTAGTAGATGGACCAAGATGTATAGTCTATACTTAATGCTTACAATGAAGGGAAGGATGTCAATATAGCTGAAGACATTATTGAGCCATTACCTTTTGATACTCCATTAAACGAAGAGCATCCTATACTTCATAAATATAAAGGTGGAAAAGATGATTCTATTAATACTTTTGTTAACAGAATGGGCCCTCTTGTAGGACAATAGCTAAACAGATACGGATATGGTGATGCTGCATACTATAATGTAATGCGTTAGCTTGCATATGAATCTAATTACGGTAGATCCAGAGTTGCTAGAAGATAGCATAATTATGGCGGAGTAGGATGGAATGGTAAGACCTATACTACATACAAGAGTGATGCAGATTTTGTTAAAGATTACGTAAGACTTATGCATACACGATACGGAGCAGCACTTAGAGCCAAATCCACATAGGATTATGCTAGAGCTCTTAAGTAGAAGGGTTATTACGAAGATTCTCTTTAGAACTATTCTAGAAACCTTAATAGTATGAATAGCCTTGTTAGAGCAGCTCGTAATCACAAGAATGCGCATAAGGACGCTTATAACTATAATGTATAGTTAAATGACATTGAGTAGGATTATGAAGATGCCAAAAATGCTAGTCCTATAATTATCAATTCGCCATCTACAAGATAGCCTAGTACTATTAGAGCAGATGTTCCGACAACTCTACTTGGTCCGACTTAGGAAGAGATAAAAGCTCAGCAACAGCGTGATCTCAATAAGTATAAACAGTAGATGTACGATAATATAACATAGCCTTCACTTCCGAATATACTAAACTTGCTTCCATCCAATAATTTTGGTAAAGATTCTTATGGCTAGAAGTTCTGGTGGAGAAAGGGTAATAATCTTAAACTAATGTAATTATGACACAGATGGAAAGTCCTAAGCGAAAGATGCAGAAAAAGAACGACTATCAGCGTCATAAGCTCTTTCGCAAGATTAAGCGTAGAAGAAAAGCATAGGCTGAAGCAGAATAGCATATAGCTGAGAAGTAGCTTAGAAAGAAACTTAAGATTCCTAAGTTTGATACTGGAGATGATGCTAGAATGGTTTATCTTAGAGATATTGTTGGACACGATCCATATACAGGAGAAGACATACTAAAAACAGGAGAGCGTGTTAATAGACGATTACCGACAGTAAATGTTTATTAGCGCGATCTTTCCAAAGTAGATGTTGCATAGCGCAATTAGGAACTTAGGGATCTTAGAGAATATATTGGTGATGCTGCATTTGAAAAATATATGTCTGATCTTTAGACTAAGAAAGATATATAGAATGTACAATACTAGAAAACGTGGCAAGGCGAAGCGGCTGATGCAATAGATGGAGGAATGACAGCGCTTGCTTTTCATCCAACAACATAGCCTGCTGCAGATATATATTTTGCATTAAGGGGCGCAAAGGAATTATCAGAAGGTAATCCATACGGAGCTATAGGAATGGTTCCAATAGTAGGAAAATCTTTACCAGAAATAAGAAATATCGCAAAACAAATATACTTTAGCGATAACCCAAATGCTCAGTATCTTAGATATATTGGAGGTAAATTAAAATACGGATTTGATGCATAGTTTCCAGACTTATATAGAAGATATAGTGTTTTACCTGATATGAGTTAGAAGTATACAACTGTATCCCCAATAAAAAGTAGGTTTGCTTACGAATCTGGTGATGTAAGCCCATTAATAAGCAATTTTACTACAGATTATCCAGTTCTTCCAAATGTTGGGGGAGATTGGAGCGCTAGACCAATACTTAGGTTTCCTGGCAAAACTTTACTTGGTAAAAATGTTATATCTACTAGACCTTCTGATACTTTTACGTTTGGAGAAAATATAAAAGTCCCAACAAAGAACATTTAGGTATTTGATTAGAATACTAATCAGAAGCTTCGTGAAGCATTTGAATTAATGTAGAAAAATGCAGATCGAAGAAAATCCGGAAGGTTTCTTTTGGAAAAACCTAGAGATTATGGCAGTGAGTTTGAATAGGCTTTACTAGAAGCTGCTACAAAAGATAATAGACCAAGGCTAAAAGATTATTAGTTTATGGATTATGTTCTTAGGCCAAAATATACATCATAGGTACATGACATTGGTATTTTAAATTCAAAAGATCTTCCGGAAGATCTGTTAGATGCATTCAGTAATGCATAGTCTAGAGAATAGTTATTTGATGGGCATTATAATAATGTTGTATATAATCCAGCCTCGCCAGTAGAGAGCCAATTTAGAAAAAGTGTTGGCATAGTAACTCGAAATGAAATACCAACAAATAAAAGAAAATTTAATTCTGGAAAAGATATACGTATTAAACCATCCAAACGTGGTACATTTACCAAAGCAGCTAAATAGCATGGTATGAGTGTCCAAGGCTTTGCCAATAAGGTTTTAAGAAATCCAAGTAAGTATAGTGCAGCTATGAGAAAGAAAGCGAACTTTGCGCACAATGCGTCAAAGTGGAACAAATAATAACATTACACGGGTTCGATTCCCGTGTAGCGTACAACAATTAAAAATATTAACTTAGTTATAATTTAAATTATGGCAAGAAAGAAGAAAAATCCATTAGGTGATTTTGAAGACGCTTTGAGCTCTCTCGGGTTCGGTGGTCAGGAAGGTGGCGACAGCGTTACAGACATCGATAACCAGGATGTGGTTAATCAGGTGTTAGATGACCCTAATGATGATATTGACAATTTAGACAATCCAGATGACGATAAGTCTTCTGAGGATAATAAAGATAATAAGAATGTAACTGGTGATCCTAATGCTCACGATGATGATACAGAGGTCCCAGATAATATTTTAAATAATAATACGTCCGACACAACTACGGTTGACAACGAATAGGATAACGACAATGATGATAACGATCAGCAGACTGACACTGACGTCGTAGATCCTGGAGAGGCAGAATAGATTGGTGCTTTCTTTGACGCATTCGCTGAAGCTAATGGTTGGAGTGTTGATGCAGACGAGAAGCCTAAGTCAGTCGAGGATCTCGTGGAGTATATCAAAGATGTCGTAGATGAGAATTCAACCCCACAGTACGCCGATGACCGTATTGCTAAACTTGATCAGTACGTAAAGAATGGTGGTAAATTTGAAGACTTCTATCAGACACAACAAAAATCTATGTCTTATGATAACATAGATTTGGAGGACGAATCTAATCAGAAAGCAGCTGTTCGTGAGTTCTATAAATTACAGGGTATGAACGACGAGCAGATTAGTCGCAAGATTGAGCGCTATGAAGATGCTGACATGCTGGAAGATGAAGCAGCTGATGCTGTAAATTATCTTAAGGCGTACGAGCAGCAACAGCAAGAGTATATGGCTCAGCAACAGGAAGCTCAAAGACAGTAGCAAGAACAGCAAGCTGCACAGTTCATGGACGATCTTACCTCTAGTATTAATGGTCTTACAAATATTAGAGGTATTAATATTCCAAAGGAGGATAGAAAAGCATTGTTCGATTATATTACAAGAACTGATGCAGACGGTTTAACAGAGTATCAGAAGGCTTTTAATAATAACCTTGTTAACAATTTAATAGAATCAGCCTACTTCACAATGAAGGGTGATGCTCTACTGGGCGAAGCACAGCGCAATGGTCAGACATCTGCTGCGAGTAAACTTAGACAAATGCTCAAACATCAAACAAAAAATCACACATCATACAATGTTGGGCATGAAAAACAACCTCAGGCATGGGATATCGCGTCAAAATACCTATGATGAGACAATTAACATATTATGAATAATTCAAGTTCTTTATTAAATAATCTTCAGCTCTACCGTGGTAAGCGTTTTGCTGACTTGGTAGACGAAAACATGATTGCTAACGCAATGCTTACAAAGCCTCATGAAGTAGCAGGCTTGTTGTCATTGGTTTTTGGTACAAAGGATGATGGTATTTCAACTACCATCGATTTACTTACTGGTGGTCTTGGTTCAACCATGACTATCGAAAACAGAGAATATGAGTGGTCTGTAATGATTGATGCTGATCACGCTGTTAACATCCGCTACGCTAAGTGGAATGGCAAGGAGATTACTCCTAAGTCAATTACAGAAGGTTTGACTCCAGGTATTAACAATACTCCTATTTATCTTGGTCTTGAAGAGAAGTGGTTCGGTCCAGGTGCAATCCTTGCATTTGATAACGTAAACTTCCAGGTACGTGTAAACGGTACTCCATACCAGGATGGTAGCACATGGGTATATGAGTGCTATGTAGCAGAAGGTTTCCAGGGTTCTTATATTCCTTGCGAGTATTTGCTCCCAGGTCGTCAGGTAGACCGTATCGGTTCTGCATACGAGGAGTACAGTGATGAGGCAGATATCATCAACTATCAGACTCCATTTAAGATGCGTAATAGCTTGATGACTATGCGTCTTACTTACGATATCACCGGTGATGCTTACTCTACAGTATTAGCTATCGCTTTGACTGATCCTGAGACAGGTAAGAAGTCTTATTTGTGGTCTGACTATCAGTATTGGAAGGCTCTTCGTGAGTGGAAGAAGAGAGAGGAGAAGCAGTTGCTGTTCGCTCACTCTAACCGTAATGCAGATGGCACTTATAATTTGAAGGGTACTAATGGTCGTTTCGTTCCAATCTCTGCAGGTTTGTTCGAGCAGATTGCTCCAGCTAACGTACGTTACTATACAAAGCTGACTACAGAGTTGTTCGAGGATTACTTGTTCGATCTCTGCTACAACATCATTGGTACTAACGAGCGTAAGTTCGTTGCTTTGACTGGTGAGATGGGTATCCGTGAGTTCGACCGTATCCTGAAGGAGAAGGCAGCTAGCTTCAATATGATTGATACACACTTCATTACAGGTTCTGGTCAGGATCTGAAGTTGGGTGGTCAGTTCACAACTTACACTATGACAAATGGTATCGAGTTGACAGTTAAGCGTTGTGCTATGTTTGATAACATGGAGATGTTCCGTCAGCTTCACCCGTTAACAGGTAAACCATTGATGTCTTACACATTCTTATTCGTTGACCTTGGTCGTCGTGATGGTCAGGCTAACATTGTTAAGGTATGTCGTAAGGGTCGTGAGTTCGTACAGTGGTGCACTGGTGGTTCTGTATTGCCAAATGGTTATGCAAACAACATCAACACTATGCGTTCTAACAGCCGTGATGGTTACCAGGTACACTTCCTTGGTGAAGAGGGTATCATGTTGAGAAACCCATTGTCATGCGGTATCTTGTATTGCGATGCTGAAGACCAGGAGTCTATCTCAGTTGAGAACAGAGCAGCAGAGCTCGCTTAATTAATAAAATAATATACAATGTTCAACCCCACCCAAAATCGGGTGGGAGCTTGGCATTGCAACAACTAATTGAAAAATTATGGTAGTTGAATTAAAAATCAGAAAGAAAAATCCCTGGGCTGGATTGTTAAAGTACAAACATTGCTTTGATTATATTGCACCTTACTTTACCAGATCTGGGTCGATATACACAGGTTTAACACCTGAGGACGAAAAGAAATTTGAAAAGGAGCTTGGCTATCCAGAAGGCCATCTCGCTAAGAATTCACCATTCTGGAATACATTCTGTGTTAAGGTTGGCTCTAAGAGTACAATCCTCGATGACTCATTTCCACGACAGGCTATGATCATTAAGTTCCTTGAGGGACATAAGAGAGTAGCTACATCACTTGATAAGCTCAATGCTGGTAAGGATTATCTGCTTATTAATAGACAGGCTGAAGCTATTGAGAAGAATAAGATTAACAAGCTTCGTAGAGACGCTATTATCGCGTTTGGTAAGCTTTCTCTTGAAGAGATGCGTAAGTGTCTTAGACTGTTCGGTGTTAGTGCTGATACAATGTCTAATGAGCTTGTAGAGTCTACATTGTTCTCATTGGTTGATAAACAGCCACAGAACTTCTTTACAAAGTGGGTTAATAACAAGACAAAGGAAACAGAGTTCTTGATCGAGAGTGCTATTGCCAAAGGCATTATTCGCAAAGATAGAACACAGTATTACTATGGTTCTGAGATGCTTGCAGACTCATTGCAGGATTGTATTGCATACTTGGACGCAAAGAAGAATCAAGACTTAAAGATCTCGATTATTAATCAGGTCGAAAATAAATAATTAAACTAACGACGTATGACGCATAGTGATATTTATACTAAGTTTATGATTGAATATGACAAGGCAAATATAACTTCGTCATATCCGTCGCTAACTAAATATGAGGTTGCAACAATACTCGACAAAGCCTACTTAGCTCTTATAGCTCAAAAATATACAGGGAACAATCCAAGAAAGTCAGCGTTTGAGTCAGATATGAAAGCAACTGAAGATTTATAGCCATTGATTAATAAATTAACTGCTATTGGTAGTTTATCTGGCGATAACAGCTATACATTTGCTACACACACTTTAGATAATCTCATACTATATATAATTGATGGATAGATTGAAATCAAAGAAAGTATTTCTTCTCATGACAATAAGAGCCATCAGTGTGAAAATATAGTATTCGTGTCGCATGATGTTGCTAAAAAATTCAAGGTCACAAAAACAAATTTACCTTGGATTGAATAGCCTGTAGGATGTATAGAGGATAATAACGTTGTAATATACGTAGATCCAATGGATGTACAATACAATGGAGCTTAGTCAACAGCTGAGTTTACATATATTAAACGTCCTGCAAAATTTGCTATTGGACCAGGACTGTCAGTAAACGACTATGATTTCGGATAGACTAAATTTGAGCTATCTGATAGCATGGCGGAAGAATTAATTAATTTGGCAATCATTATGTCTACCGAGATTGTAGAATCTAGTAGACTTACTACTAAAGCTAATACTAGACCACTTGAATCATGACAAGAGAAGAAACAAGAAAACTTGGTATTGAGTTTGAACGTAGACTAATTGAAGTATATCCTTAGTTTGCGTCAGAACAAAAACTTAGTACCGATGCGATATATTCATTCTTAAGCGAGTTCTAGACACAGTATGTAAAAGTATTGTATTCTAATGAAGACGATTTTCAACGTGGTACTAGACGAGCTAAAAGAATAAGCGATGTTAGCAGATCTTTAATTAGGCGAGTTAATATAAAGACATCAAATGATGATGGCCTATATAAACTGCCAGAAGATTACGCAATGTACGTAAGATCAGAAAGCATCGTTACAAAAAATTATAAAAGTGATAAGACTTTAGAAGACGGTGTAATTACACCAAATATACTTATTAAGCAAGAAGATGTAGACAATGTAATCAATGCGTACTACAACTATAATGGTATTATAAAAAACCCATTAGTTATATTTGAAAGTACTAATTATACAAGTAATTAGTTTAAGGTTATATCTGATGTATATACATAGATAGAGAGTGTAGATCTTACATACTATTGCCAGCCTAATGCATTCAATGTATTAAAGTTTGATGATAACGACCAGTCGGCTGGAGCTGTACATAGCTACTGTTCACTCCCATACTCATGTTTTGAGGAGCTTGTATCAGGTGCTGTAGACATGTATTTGACTCAGTATAAACTAAAACTTGCTTAGGGTAATTCTAAATAGAAATCACAACCAAAATAGTAGGAGGCTGAGTAATGAGGAATATAGATATTTTAGTAGGGCTAGAAAGAGAGATAAATAAATTTGATAGCCAGCTAGACAAACCATCTACTGACGAATCTTTATTCTGGCTCAATTAGGCTGTTGGTAAGTTTATCAAGCTTAGATTTAATAGTGATCTTGTTCACGGAACTTCATACGAACAAAATGAAAAGCGTAGAGAAGATCTTATTAAACTATACGAACAGAAGACTTACACATCAACAAATATGACTGTAGATGAAAGTCAGCCGTCATATACATCTTACACAATGACATATCCAGAAGACTTCATGTTCTCACTCAATGAGGACGTCGTGATAAGCGATCTTGATGGAGAGAATAAAATCAATACATGCATGTTTGAGTGCACGTAGGATAGTTTTATGTACAGAGTTAACAACAGTCTTACAGATTTCCATTATAGATTTCATAGAGCCAGACCTCTACGTGTAAGAAATTCTAATGGATGTATGTTGCTAACAGATAAGCAATATAAGATTAGTGAATATTCTTTAGGTTATCTCAGAAAGCCTACAGAAATAACACTCGATAACCCTTATGATGAATATGAGGATTTCGAGGATATTATTATGCCCGAGATTATAAAGATTGCTGCTCAAATGTATTTAGAAAACAAGAAAGACGAGCGCTATAAAACTATAACTCAAGAGGTAAATACACAAGAATAATAATTTTAACGTGGAAAGCCCAGCTAGTTAGGTCTAGCATTAATATTATAGGGTGAGTAGAAAAAATTAATTTTAATATGATTACATATGTAAATACAGTCCTTGTTTCTAACAAGAACGGTGAGACACTTGCTACAGCTGCTGATTTGGCTGGCAAGGAAACAAAAGCAGAACTTAAGCCATTGGTTGGTAAGTTTGTATTCATGAACTGTGATCCATCTGCACAGGATGGTACAGCTATCGCGGATGTTTATTCTTATGATGAAAACGCAGATCGTTTTAAGATTGGCGTTATCACATCTGATAGTTTTCAGAAGGTTGGTAAGGACGGCACCGTTAAGTTTGTCCCAGTTATCAAGTGGTCTAATATCATCAACGTTGCAGATATTAAGTCTGTAACAAAGCTCGACTATAAGGACGATGCTGAAGATCAGATTACAATAGACTTTACAAACGTTCCAACAGAAACACTTAAGATTCTTGCCCAGGGTGGCTGTCCTGTTGTACTTCGTCTTACATTCAAAGATATGCCAATGCGTTATCGTAAGTGGACAGAGTCTTACAGCTACGTTACAGAAGTTGGCGACGGTGTTGAGCAGATTATTGCTGGTCTTATAAATGATATTATTCGTGCTCCAAAGCGCCAGAGAGTATATGCTAAAGCTGATGAGAAGAAACTCATTCTTACAGCAATGAAGTATGATGATGATGAGTCTAATAGAACAGAAAACGTATACATGAAGGGTCGCTTTGATGCAAATATGTATTGGATGAATCCAGCTGCTCCAGGTTGGGCGTCTAACAACAAGTACGACCTTGGTGCAGTTTTCTCAAAGAAGGAAGGTACAACATATCCTGCTTCAGCTAAGCTTGTTCGTGATCGCGAGCGCGCATCATTTGATTATCAGGGCGTTTTGCATCGTAGTTGCTGGTACGATCCTCAGCCAGCTATGGTTACAAATATCGATAACAAATACGATGGTATTACAATCGAGTTTGAAAATCAGTATAGAACAGCTGATGATTTGTGGCGCAGAACAAAGCAGACTGTTGAGATTTACGCATCTAATAATGGTGAAAAGTTTACAAATGGTGCTGCAGGGATTGCTGATAGACTTGTAGAGAAGCTTCAGCGTATGATTCAGGCTCGTCAGAACATAGCAAATCCTGTTAGTAATGCAACCGCATACGACGAAACAAAATTTTAATATTTAGCCGGGGTGGGGTAATAAGCCCTATCTCGGCTTTTTGTTTTTAAATACATATCAATATGCAAAAAATTAGAATTGGAAATGATATTAGAATAAATATATCACTTGTTGATAAAACAGAATATAGTGCATCTAATATCAAAAATATAAAATGTTATTTGGTTAATAAAACATTAACCGAGAGCATGAATAAAAAATGCTGCAATAGTTAGTATTTGCTAAATTGGTGTGGATGTCCTACGTATCACGTATTGCCTCATTGTAGAAATAAATTCTACTACAATGGAAGAGATTTCGACTGCAAGTGCGAAATGGATAAATATAGACCTTTGGACAAAACAAAATATCTCATGGAGTCTGAATTAGATGCAAATAACAATGTTATAAATGCGTACTTCCCATCAAAGGATTAGATATGCGGAGTATATCAATTAATCGTTGTTGTGGAAACATTTGTTCCTGGTTGGGGGAAAAGACAGCTTAAAACTAATACAATAGACTATGGTGAGATATTTGAAATCGTTGATAAAGGTGTAGAGTAGACTGGTGGTATAACAATAACAACCGGAGTTGATCCTTTGATTAATTCTGGATTTATTGGATATTTGGCAGTAAGACCATTTGCTGAAGACGAAGAAAGCGATAGCGAAAAGGGATTTGATAGATCTGATGATGGGTATGAAAATCCATCACAGGAAACGTATGATAAAGTAGGAATACAGAATGTAGACCCTAATCTGCTTCTCGAAGTTCATGATTTATCAAGATTTTCAACTATAGTAAATTATGTAGATGGTCAATACTTATGGGTAATGTCTAAAAAGCCTATTAAAAACCTTATTGATGGGAGTATGAATAATATACCATTTACTACTGTTTAGTATAATGCTGAAACAGGATATTATTATTATGCAGGTTCTAATCCGGTACTTAAAAATACTATGTCTGGAGGAGTTTCTGTAAAGGCGATATTCTAAAATTACTAATTATGGCAGATATTAAAAACTCGTATATAAGACCAAAGAAAGAGGATACAATCGTATACGGAAGGATTGTTAGCGCGTCTACAGAAGGCGTTGTGGCAGATGCTGGACAAATATACGACGAACAGCTTAAAGTTGGTCAGCACGAATTAAATGAGCGAATTATAAAGAGTGGCATTGGATCATTTGCCGGAATACCTACATATACAAAAGATATCATAGATGGTGTAGACCCTAGTGATATTCCTGATAAATACATACTTATAGCTGATAAAGAAAGTGACCTAAAAACAAAACCTTCTAGAGAAGTTGAGGTAAATGGTACGTATGTCGACATTTTGTTTTCTGCCATAAGAGCTTTATAGAGCGAAGTGGCAAAAATAAGGAATACATTTAGATACGGACTCAATTCGTACACAGATGAAAATACATTAATGTCATCTGTGGTAGATGGCATTTCTGATCCAGACGATGAGCCACTGTGGGCGGTTGATAAAGAAGATTTGTCATCTGTCACACGCCTTACAATAGGTTAGGGTTGTGAACTTACACCAGAATCAAACTTAGGCTATGATGAAGAAGGTATAGTAAAGGTTACTGGTGAAGCTACATGGAATGACGATTAGACTGTAAAATAGATTACAGACCCTAAGATTTTTATGTACTTTACTGTAACCAATCCAGATGTAACAATACATTTAACAAATGGAGAAAACCAGACTCGCTTTAATATAAATTCAATAGAGTTACCAAAAGCTGATGCATACAATATAATGGTTTGCATTAGTAGAACGGTAGAAGATGCTGGTAGTAGGTATATATACATTAGTATCGGTGATGCTATTCATGACAAGGTATACAAATAGGGTTATTATTATGATGGTAAGCTAAATAAAATACGAAACGATATCGGATATTCGTATTATCCAGACTGGGTTACGTTTAAAGATACAAACGTTTCCTTGTTTGATATATGCTCTAAGTTCTAGGACTTTTCTAACTAGGTTATTCCTAGCGCACCATCTGAGCAGAATTACAAATATAAAGTATCACACATAACAATTCGTTCCGTAAAATCAGAAGATGTACTTTAGAAGATAAAAAATCAAATTCAGAATAATGAATTAACCTTTGTTGAAAGTACAAAGAATTTATGGATTAAAAATAATGATAAACTAGTTAAAATTGCTGCTGGTGGCGGTACAACACCAGATGACGGTATGACAGAAAGTGAAGTATTAGACTTGCTTAAGAAGCAAGGTATTATTCGCGAGGATGGTGAAGACCTACGAATAACAGACCTTTCAGATATTACATTTATTCACCAAGACACTGGCAAGAAGTACAAGTTCTTTATCAATGAGTCTGGAGATCTTATTAATCAAGAAATTCCTAACGACGAAGATCTGCTTTCTAATAGAGTAATAGCTAGTGGTGTTGACCTTGATAGTTGGAGTGCTAGAGGATTTATCGGCAGACTTAGATTAGCCGAATATAATAAAGCAAACCCATCTAATAGATTATCTGAAACACAAAACATTGGATTATATTCTGACAGAATAAAAATTGGTGCATTCTATGCTCCATTGGATACAGATATCGTACATGGTTGTACGAGAGCGTTCGTCGAACTTGAGAATACATCTGATAGCGACTTTTGCTTATAGGGATGTTATTTGCATTATACTAGACCAACGGACGACAAACAGACTGTATATCATTTGCCTCTTACTGGCACAATAAAAGCAGGCGGTACATATGTTATTGCAGGAGCTTATTATGGTAGCAAGAAAGACGAAAACGCTTACATTAAGGTAGACTCATACGATCAAGAGTGGTACGAAGATGGTAAGTTAATTGATTTCACAATCAATACAAGTTCTAGTCTTGGTAATGGTTTTGCTTTGACATATGGTAATGAGGATTTAACTCCAACAACATATTTATGGAAAGCTAACGATAGTTCTGTAACTATATTTAATGATACTAAGACTTATCCTAATTTATACGATCCATCATTTATCGATGCAATCTATTTCTTTACAGGTGTTATAGATTCTTCAAAGACCGGATATTGGGCAAAGCTTGTACTTGGTATCAAGTCGAACACAATGTACAAAAACACATTTGAGCTTGACCCTGCACAGCAGGCCTATCAGTCAGCCAATGTTAAAGATAGCTCTAGAGCAAGATGGGCTAGTACAGCAGATGTTTGGATTGTTGATCTTAGTTCACCAATGATCAGTTTTCCACATTCTAAGGAATAGTATAGTGTAGCTAATTTCGCACCAAAGGCATCTTACTTAAATAAGAATGTATGTACAGATAAGTCTAAGCTTAATGTAACTAAGCCAAATATGGTTACATGTTCATTTGGTGTAAACATACATAAGGATAGAGCGTTTAACTGGATCTCTGTAGGATACCATGATGAGTATATATGGATTAGATAGAAAGGATAGAAAGACTGGACATCTCGATTCGAATCTTATAAAGAGGTAGAAAACGCTATTACTGAATCCACATCTTATCCTAGAAGAAAAGAATACTCTAAGGACGTTAATAATATTGTCTACAGTAGAATTGTAAGCAGATTCCCAGCAGATGGCACATAGTATACATCTCATAAATGTGTAATTAATGTTGCTAGTTCTGCGGTTACAGGAGGCCCTTAGGTTTGGGAGTATGTTGTCGGTAGACCAGATGCTAATGGTAATCCTGGTTCATATGTATCAGATGTGCAAACATTTACGTTGTATCCAGAAATATATAAGCCAGTTGTTTATCAAACAACAGACTAGTAGGGATTCGATTGGTTGTAGTACCAGGTTTGGGCAGCAGCAGCAAACAAGCTGAATGAAAAGATTGCCGAAGACCAAAAGAGTAGCAATATCATTCCTATTGTTATGAATACTGGAGATATGACACAGAATGGAACAAGAATCAACGAATGGTTTGATTACTACAATGCTGGTCATGTTTTGTTTAACAAGTTTGAACAGATGAATGTTGTTGGTAACAATGACCTCTGTGGTACAAATGTGACAGATCTTGGAACCGGTGACGATCTTGGTAAATCAAACTCTTTCTACTTCCACGTATTCTATTGCTATGATATAGATGAGTCTACATTCGTACCAATTGTTAATGGCAAATATATACCATCTCTGTATTATTTCGAATCAAAGAACTACAGATTCGTTATGATTAATAGTGAAATCACAATGATTAATTGTAACCAGTGGTTTAATCTTAAAGACGGAGAAGACACTGTTAATATTTATACCGGTTATACTATTGGAACAAACCAGAAATATGTTAGCAGTTTTACACCAATCTATACAATGGTTTACAACATGCTTAATACTAGTAAAAAGTGTATAGCTGCTTGTCATGAAATGCCGTTCACCGTTATTACCAATAGCAGTATCGCAACTGGACAGGAACGGTATTCTAGATCACTTGGACCTAATGGTACCGCATTGATCGGTAGTCATTGCAATTAGATTGATAAAACCGAAACCGGTGCTGGTACATATTGGCTTAGTAGACTCCTTGAGTACAAAGGGGTAAAGCTTATGATTGGTGGACATAAACACACATATGCTTGTACATATCCTGTTAGAGAGTACTTCTTCTTTGGATAGAACAAAAACAGCAAAGACAATTTTGCAGAGTATTCAATGAGCAATACATTGTAGAACGATAATGTTAGGTTTGTTGCAGAGGGTAAAGATTACACAAAATTCCCTTTAACAAAACGAGAGGATGTAGGACAGGCTCCTACTGGCTTCTTCCCATATACAAGTGTACCTAACCTTGAAGGTGGTGTCACTTATTTTATGTGCTAGGCTACAGGATTTAAGCTTACATCAAATAAAGAGCTTCCTTCTGCAAACTAGAAGTTCTCTTTAGCTATACCAGAAACAACAGTTAAGAACGGAAAAGATACAGCTAATGCTAATTAGAAATATCCTATGTTTGGAATTATAAGACTCTCAGATTCTGATTATAATGTTGAGCTTGTTAGAATAGCTAATATTCTTACATCTACAGCTAAATTTACACAGTATGATTACTCTACGTCTCCTATGAAGTTACAGTACTTTAAGTAGGTTTCTGATAACAACTACGGAGAGTGGGTTGATACAGAAACAATAATGCTTACAGTATGAGATTAAATAACAATTCTAAGATTGTTAGTGATGACGATATAATAATGTCGGATGGCTCTTTGACGCTGTCCGACAAATTGTCGTCTATAACTAATGATGTAAATTCGCTTAAGACAAACGTTAAGTGGATTTATAAATATGGCGGAGTCGGTTCTGGCTCTGGTCCTGGTGGTGGAGGTGGCGATAAACCATTTAGTGTGTTTGCGTCGCTTAATGGTATCTAGATCAAGGGTAACAATATTGTACTCAACGGAATAGATACATATCCACTTCTTATTATAATAAACAACCCAAATGGTGGTAAGTTTAATGTAACATACTCGTACACAACAAAAACTGCTAGTGGCGGAGAAACCACTCAGACGAGAACTTAGATTTTATCTATCGAAAATGCGTTTAGATTTCAGACGAATATTAATCTTAATACAAACGCTACGCTTACTATTACTGTAACAGATGGTAATGACACACAGTAGGTATCATGCCAGTATATCGTTACCCCATATTCGTTTGATGTATCGCTTGTTGATGATAAAGGTAAGAAGTATTTAACAGATAGTAATACGTATGAGATCTTTATAGAAACACCAAGAGACACTGGTCTTAATATAAAGGTTGACTACGTAGTTTCTATTTCTGCAACAATAAACTACTCAGCTAGGTTTAATGGATAGGACTTAAGTTCTGGCAGCATTGAAGATCAAAAAGGATCACTCATATTTCCTATAGATAAGAGTAATTTTACAAACGATAAATCTGGACTTTACTCTGCAGTATTTAGTACGCAGGTTATACCAGATGGTTAGGAAATGATCTCAAATGACCAGACTATAAACATATCTCTTATACCTAACGAGTTGTACTGTTTGATATCTCCAGATGTTGGTGTTATATACAATACTAAACAGACCGAGGGATAGTATATTTACAATCCTGGATATATTCAGTTTAACTATAGAATATATGAAGGTGTAAACAATAACAGAAGTTACAATGTTTTCGTAAAGATTAACGGAGTATCAATGTTTGAAAACGGTCTTACAGTAACAGAGCGTCAATAGAATTCATTTAAGATTCTTGCTACAAAAGCTGGAGAAAACACAATTGAAATAAACGTTTCCGGGTACAGTGCTAAATATTATTTTTATGTAAAAGAATCTGAAGATCAGCTTGATTGGTTTGAAAATTCATAGTAGTGGAGCTAGTACTATTATAGAATTAATACTTGTACAGATAATTTTAAGCAGTATCTAGCTAACACAAGTATATCTTAGACAGTTAACTCTAACGCTATTAGAATAACAGGTATCGAACCTCCGCAGGTTAGTGGTACAGGAAACATTTGTACACATATAGCTATCGGTTTGCAGTTTAATCATATAAACTCTGATAATGCTACTATTATAAGTTTGTACAACGAAGGAGATTCTCCAATTATGACGATAGGGTAGCAGATGACAACTAGAGGTAGCTCATTCGTAGATTGTTATGTATAGAAGCAAAACGATGCAAATAAAGATGATCTTACAAAGTATCATCTATTGTAGGTTTTCTCAAATTTTGTAAAAAAAGAAGGAAACGACTCGTACTATGACACTTCTATATATATTGATGGGCGAATGGAGGCATCATTCTCTAGCTTATTCAATGCTCCGTTGCTTGTAAAACAATTATAGATAAATCCTGCTAATGTTTATATCAATACAATAGATGTTGATTATCTGCCTGTGTCTGGTATTGGAGAGAACGGAGATTACGACGTATATCAATATTATCTTAAATATAGATCCGAGATAATTCGCGAACAAAACGAAGAGTTCCAGCAAGAGCTTATTTTGAAACAATATTTAAAAAAGTTTAATGTTGGAATAGATGGTAGAGTTATTACAGACGGTGCTACAATTAGTGATATTGCTGCAAATACATCAACTCCAGTTCTTGTTATGACATGCCAAGATAATGGTACAGGAACACCAATGATATAGAGGCTTGAGAAAAACTACGGTGAGGATGGAACCGGTGAAGGATCAGATCTTAATTTCCCTGTATCAATTGAATGGAGTTCTGGAAGATCTGCACTAACAGAAGTTAAGATGCCAGAATCATTTACTAATGCACAGTTTAGAGCGTCGTTGCAAGGTTCTTCTACAAAATTGTATAGAGTAAAAAACTTTACATTAGCAATAGAAAATACCGACCAATCTGAAACTGCTGACGTTTACTTATACTCTCCTAATTTTAATCAAGATAACCCTGATACATTTTTACCAGAAACTCAATTTACATTAAAAGCCGATGTTGTTGATAGCTCTCACTCAAATAATACAACTTGCGGAAAGTTTGTAAATACCGTTTGTGAAAAATTTAGCGACAGCATTAGTGAAGATAGTATATTCAAACCGTACATAAAGAACTGTCTTGAGGGATTCCCTATACTTTTGTTTATGCATATTGTTACAGAAGATCCTGAAACAGGAGATAAAGATGACGTTTATTATTACTTCGGAGTATATAACTTCAACCTTGGTCGTGAAGCATATTTTAATCTCGGTTATAAAGATCTTAGAGTATTTGGTGGCAAGACTACATTAACTGGTAGTGGTAAAGACTTTGTGTTCTATAAAATAAACAACGACGATAATGCGTTGAGAGAAGGTCTTGGTGTTGCTGAAATTTAGGGAGGTTCTAACTATTTTGACTTTTCTTAGTATGATCCTACTATATTATTTTAGCAGAACAAAGAGAACGATAACACATATATGTTTGGAGACCTTGTTCATGGATCAAACTTTTCTGAAGCAGAACTGTAGGCATCTATCCAAAAGCTCGTAAAATCAGTAACGCTTGGAGGTGGATATTTGTTTGACTATCTAAAGAAGGGAAGAGGGTCTTATGAAGATGGATATTCTGCAGAAGAACTTGATAAATCTGGAAATAAAACTGGTAAATCGTTAAACATGGTTCCAGATTATACTAAATAGTATCAAAGGAAGTCTGCTGGTTCAAGTTGGAAATATGTATTAAAGAATACAATTAATGCTGGAACACAGAATGATTTAAGAGATCTTTGTATACCAGATATGGATAATAATAAACCATCAGAATTAAACTTCTAGTCAGTATCTGAGTATTATACAATATGTATGGTCCTTGGTCTCGTTGATAGTGTAATGAAGAACCTTAATATTAAGACGTGGTCTGGCAAGAATTCAGCTGGTACAACTTGGGTGACAGCATTCTATGATATGGATACATGTTTAGGCATTAACAATAGCGGTGGTAAAATTTCTTATTTTGCCTTCTCTGACTATTGGTATGGTCAATTAAAGAAAACTCAAGACGGTGTTGATTATCCAGACAATGTAAATATATATAGAGACTTCTCTCCATCTACACTTGGATCAAATGGATTTGATGTTCCTTCCTCATATTTGTTTGCCGTTGCTAAGTATGCTAGATTAATATTTAAGGACGATGAGCAGTATACAGTTAACTACCCACAGGAATTGTATGCAAAATGGAGAAGCAATGTTACAAACAACAAGACTCACGAAGGTATTCTAAAAAATGCTGATTATTTTGTAGATAATTTCTACGCTAATAATCTCGGCTCTATAAACAACCTGCTTGTAACATATAACTATAGATCCAAATATCTAGCACTCGATAGCTCTGGTAGTCAGTGGAATCCAGTTGATTACCAGAAGTTTAATGGAACTAGAATTAACTATGTAAGAGATTGGTTCAATGGTAGATTACATATCCTTGATGCTTACTTTAATCTTAACTCAAATATAGGTGTTCCTATACAGTATAGAGATAGTGACGGACAGTGGAAGGATTTAAATTTAAGTAGTGATCCAAATGTTGAAAACATTGTATACGATTGTACTTATAATGCTGCAAACTACTCTGTACCTATGAATCAAGATGTAATTATCCTTAGAGATATATTCTCTTCTGGAAGTTCTTCTGCTGGTATTCAGCTTGGTGCAAATGCTAGTTTTAAGATCAAGTGTCCTAAATTCTCTCCTTTACAGATTACTAAGGCAAACGCAGTTATTGCAAACTATATAATCGGTGGAGATAACTATCAATAGATCGATATTAAAACAACCGGTGTACAAGGTGTTAAAGTTGGAGGATCTTAGTTATGGTCTTATCTTGAAAACATAAACTGGATAGAAGGAAATGCTTAGACTGGTTTGTATATTGGATCCGATAAGCTTGAATCAATAAATGGTTCTTCAAATACATTTGGAAGCTTCTCTTTTAACACACCTAGTGTTAAGGAAATCAATTTGACATCTCCTGGATACACTGCCACATTAGCACTTAATGGATCTGATAATTATCCTAACCTAAGCTCCATTAATCTTAGTGGATCAAAAATGGGTTTAACTGCTAATAGTTTAAATGTAACAACAGTTAATATTAACAATATCAAAAACTCTGGAGCAAGTATTACTATAACGAACTGTCCTAATATTACAAGTTTTTCTGTAGATTATAGTTAGCTTTAGACACTTCAGTGGTCATAGATATCTGGGAAGTATAAGAACTTATCATTTAATAACAGAACGAATATTACAAACTTTAATTTAAGCTGTATAGAGGGTGGCGGTAGCTTTACTCTTTCTGGTGACAATTCTGTTGAGACAATAACACTGCAAGGTTTTGAAACAATAAATATAAACAATTGTCCTAAACTTAGAACCGTTACAATTACGGAATACGATAACCATTCTAATGTATAGATTTATCCTAAGAGTATATCTGTAACAAACTGTGCACATAGCAAGCTTTGTATTAAAGATAACACTAGTGCTACGGTTGATAATACAGTAGACTTACATAACTCAACACATCTGTAGTCTGTATGTTTCTAGGGTAGCACTAATATAAAGTACGTCATACTTCCACCAAATGTTACAGCTACAAATAGCTGTTTCTACAATGTTACAGGTCTTTAGACAATTGATGCGACATCCCTCTATATTGGGCCACATACGTTCCACAACTGCTTTAATTATAAAGGTTTAAACAAGAGCGGAGAATATACAGGATTGGCAGTAAATTCTAATACAACATCTTTGAATAATGCGTTTGAAAGCAGTGGTGTTGATATTAAATTTGTAGCAAACTTTTTTGCGCATGCAATTCCAGAAAACAACAATGTTACCAACGTCTCAAAAATGTTCATGAGAACAAAGGTTAGCTTTACACAGAGCGACTACAGGAAGTGTATAGCAAATGGTGCGTTTAAGAGCCCTATAGATCCATCAATTTTAAGTAAAGTTACTAATGCCGATTAGATGTATCTTTATACAGGTATGAATGTACACTTTAAAGAGCTGTATAATTTTGGTAGTCCATCAGGATGTTCGTATAGCTAGATATTTAATGCACAAACATCAAGAATGGCTACAGACTGTTTTAAATACTGTGTATCTAAGATGACCTATTGGGGCGGTGATGATGGTGTTAGTGGTGGCCATGAATTTTAGATTCCAATGGACCCAACAACAGGCAATGATATATCTACGTCCGAAGTTATATCTGCTAAAGATATATGGAATCCTGATGGTGTGTCACCTAGAAAGCTTCGTAGTATATCAGATTTTAACATATCTAATTCATACAAGGTTGACCTAAGTGAAATGTTTAACTCTAGTTGGACATCACTAGTTACTCTGTATGGAAGCTTCCTTAATTGCTATAGTTAGAACCTAGGAGGCTTGCTTTATGACTTACCAAATATAAATGAAATCAGAACGTGTTTCTCACAAGATAGCAGAAGTACAGATGATGTTGATTTATGGGAGTTTATTAATTGGGAGAAGTTCGTTCCAAGAAGTTACGGTGGATTTTTAACAAGTGAATATAAACGTGATTACGGATGTTATAACTTTAAAGCACATGTTTCATTGGAACACTATAGAGCTATATGTAATCTGTATATTAATAATGGCAAAGAGGACTTAAGTAACTTATTCTACAATACAAATATAACGGAAACTGATGGAGACTTAACATTTGGAAGCTCGTCTAAAATAAATTCAAAAGCAAAATATATGCGACATACGTTTGATGGTGCTAAGTATGGTAATGGTGCTTTAAGATTAGATGACAATTTCTTTGCTAAACTACCTAAAATACAAGATGTTAGATATTGTTTTGCAAATACATCTTTGGCAAAACCGATACCTTTTGATTTCTTTAGAAAGAGATACGATGACATTAATACGCATATCTTCGTAAAGGTTGGCGATGAGTACAAACCCGCAACTCTACACTAGTACAAATACGGAAGAGCTAACGATTATAAAATCTGGAGCTTCTCGCATGTATTTTATAATGTTAGTCCATCTAGTGGTGCATAGCAGTTTGATATGACTACAGAAATACCAGATAACTGTGCAAAGAATAATGACACAAGCGACCAGACTGTATATATGGAATACTATACCAGAACACAGGATCCGGAAACCGAAGAGTACACATATACAAAACATTCTATTAGTAGCTGTACAGAGTTTACTGATACACAGGGTTTGGTAGGCGGATATTAGGCTTCATACAATCTTGGAAACGGACAAATGTTCAGTAATGGATAGGTGCCTGATGGTGGTGTAAATAAATTGATTATCCCACCAGATTTCTTTTATTGTGCAGCAACTTCTCATGCTTCAGATAGTGGAGACGATGGTAAAACAAACTATAGTTATGCATTTGCTAAATCAGAAACATCTAATACAATGGCTGGAATTATACCTGAAAATATTTTTAAGGCAAACAGGAATGGTATTGTGACCGGCGTATTTAACAACCAGGTAGTTATACCTCGTTTGGTAGGTTCTACAACATCTGGAAGTGAAACAATAAATGTATATGTTTAGTATCCTAAAAACTATACTACATATTCTGTTTTGAATAATGCATTTGGAGCATAGCCTGTTATATTGTAGGATAGTAAAACTAGTACACATACAACATATAATTATTCGTTTGTGTTGTTTAATGAGTCAATACCTTCTACAACATCTACATTAAGCAATGCGTTTAATAATAACTGCATAATTTATGGTATAGATGATTATAACAGTTATTCTGGAGAAGCTAGATTAAATTTAGCTTGCTCTTATAATAATGGTAGCCTTACATAGGGTTTTGATATGACTAGATTCCCATCAATTACGTTAGACTAGATGCTGTATACAAACTTATTGTGCGTATTAAACGGTCCAATATTTGCTGGTACATATTATATATCTAATTGTAAGATGGCTTCCGATAGCGCAAAGATTGTATCAACGTGGGGTCAGAATGTACGTAACCATACATCTAAATTTATAACATGGCCTGCAGCAAATAGCAGTATTGTTAACAAGATGTTTGCAGATGTAAATTAGGGCATAACAATATCTTCTGCTAACATTTAGAATTCTGGAGAAAGTTTAAAATACTATAAAGAAACTGGAGTACACATAGTATGAAATTAACATTAAAAAGAATAGCTCTACGCCCAACTTACACTATAGGTAAACTTTATATAGATGACGCATATTTCTGCGACACATTAGAGGATACTGTAAGAGACACAAATAAGAGTGGTAAGTTTGACAACGGAGAATAGAAAATAAAAGGAAAAACAGCCATTCCTTACGGAACTTATGAGATCAAGTGGACATATTCACCTAGATTCAAGAAGTATACACCGCAGCTGATGAATGTTCCATCATTTGAAGGTATACGTGTTCATGCCGGAAATACAAGCGCTGACACAGAAGGGTGTCTTATTCTCGGTGAAAATAAATAGGTTGGAAAAGTCCTTAACTCAAGAGCTACTATAAACAAGTTTTACCCAATAATAAAGGAAGCTTGTTCTAACGGAAAGGTAACTATTGAGATAAAATGAACAAGGTAACAGGAACATGGCGCGAGAAGATTTAGTATTCAACCGCATGTCTCGCGTTTTTAAGCGGTTAGGTTCTCACCTGGGTACAGTATTTACAATAGGGCGAAATCTCCACAGGCGTACTAGGGTTTGTAGCCCAAACATTAGTTTATTCAGCTAGTATATATGGAGTATCTATTTATATACAAGGTAAGTTTGGTGAGATAAAAACATATTTAAAAGAGTGTTTAACTAATAATGAAAGCAATGCTGATGTAGTAGATATTAAACAAAATAAAGAACAACTACAAAACGCTGCTTAATGCCATTTGTGGGCTTCTAATAGCCTTTTGTGTAGCGTCTGGTATATTCTACCACAACAAAGCTAATAGGCTCTCACAGGAGCTTAAAATGGCTAATAACAACATCGAAGCCTATTAGGATGCCTTGAACGGTGCCTAGTAGGCTTCTGGTGTTTTAAGGCTAGATATGAAAAAGCTTAAAGATTATAACGATAAGCTTGTGTAGTAGTTGGATTCTGTACGTAAAACAGAAAAGCTAAAAAGCAAAGAAATTTAGGTAGCGGCAACTTAGAAGTAGATTATAAACGTTAATAAGAGTAAGGGGGTAGGGGGTGATATTATAACTATACTTAAAGACTCTGTTTACAAGGATAGCTTACAATATAACAACCTAACTAAAGTATACTATACAATCGGTAAAGATAGTGTTAATATCAAGTTAGATGTATAGAATACGTAGTACCTCTACGTTTATAAGCATAGAGAATATAAAAACAAAAAGAACTTCTTTAAGAGATTGATAACATTTGACTGGAAAAAGAAAGATGTATATAAATACAAGATACATAATACGAATGACATACTTAAAGAAGACAGTATAAGAATAATAGAAACAATATGAAAACATTCTCAGCTCGTACATTGATAGATGACATACTTCTTATTGTGCGAAATAACAACATAAGTGAGAGTGAGGACATGTCTAGGGATTAGATCTTATCTTGGATAATGTAGTATAAAGCTTATTTGTCTAAGAAAGAAAATGACAAAGATTCTGAGACTGGTGATGACGAAGATCCAGATGATAGTTAGCTATCAACTATTGGGCCACTTGAACTTATAGACGATCCAAATTCTGTGTCAGAGGACTGTTGCTGCTGTCGTTGTGGTAAACTAAAGAGAACAAAAAATAAGCTGTATACAATGGAGGATAGTAGCGACGACATAGTTAACGTTACTGATGCTAGTGGTTGTGTTATACAGATTATGAGTAAATCTAGAAAGCATTATCATAATTTTAGAAGATATACATATAACGAACCTATGTGTTGGTTTGATGACTAGTACATATACGTTGATGGTAATGGTTCAGAAAACTTTAAATACATATACGTTACAGGAATATTTGACCCGACACAAACAGCTGGTAGTGAAGATGATATAATGATACCTGGATGGATGATACCAGATATTAAAAAAGCTATCATGATTAACGAATTAGCGTTTATGCTTAAGAGGCCTAGTGATGATAGTAACAACTCAACATTAGCAAGCGTTAAACCAAATGGTCCTCAAGATAAGGAAGAATAAGAAAAGCTACACAATAGCTGATATATATAGAGACTACATTAAAAAGAACGATGTAGAGCTTAATTACGCGCGATATAAGCGCATTATAGACGAATTTAATAAAGTTGTCAAGGAAGAGATTTTAGAGCGCTCACAGCCCTTTAAAATGCCTTATGGGCTAGGCACTATATGCATAGTAAAATATAAACCTAAGAGCTATTCTGGTTAGTCGTTGTCTACAGATTATAAATCAACTAAAGAAGTAGGCAAAAGGGTTTATCATTTAAACGAGCACTCTAATGGATATAAATATAGATTATATTGGTCAAAAATACCTAGGATGTTTTCTGATAGATATAAATACTAGCTATGTATGGTTAGGGAAAACAAAAGACACCTTGCTCAACTTATATTTAATAAACAAGATTATATAAATATAGATGATATACAAATATACAAAATGTGAGTCAGTTATAGCTAAAATTATGGCTGACTCAAACATGCAAGAAAAGAACATACGTATTACAGATATGCGAGAATGGATCTTTGAAGCTGTTGAGAAGATTGGTGCTCCTGTATAGTATGTATAGAAAGAGTCTGGTGAAGATTGTGTTCCAATATTTGAAATACACGAACATCAAGTTCCGATACCAGAAGACTTAGAGTCATTGACAACTGTAGCCTATTCAAACAATGGAACAAATTGGGTATAGGCACTAAAAGATGAAAGTTCATTTAAGTCTAAAGCTAATACAAAGCATATACATCACTATCACCCAGAACAACCGGCTGGAGTAATGTTACCTACACATAGATCGTAGCTTTTAGGAATCAATGGTAGTACTGCGTTAATGGATGCTATTAGAGACCATAAGATAGATGTTCCTACATACTGGATCAAACCAGGTTGGATAGTCTTTAATAAAGACAAAGGTTTTGTTAAATTGTCATACAAGGCAATAGCTACAGATGAAAGGGGTTACCCACTTATTCCAGACTTAGCTTCATATTAGGAAGCTATATACTGGTATGTAATGATGAAGTTAAGCTTTCCAAAATTCCTTAGAGGATCACTTGGTGGAAAAGCTAGATATAATTAGAACGCATACTTCTACATATAGTAGCAATGGAATTTCTATAGAAACTAGGCTTACGCCGAAGCGATGATGCCAAACGAAAGTGAGATGCTTACTATTAAGAATGAGTGGACCAAGCTTATACCAGAGTGGGATGATGATGAGAACTTCTTTAATAACACCGGAAAGAAATAGTTAAACTTTAATGATTATTGCTATGGATACTAATACTGAACCACAAATTAATAGTTTTGCAGGAGGATTAAATAGTGATGATGATCTCTCTGTTGTTGCAACAAACCAGTATATTGACGCTAGGAATATAAAAATATCGTCATATAGAGGTGGAGAAGGCAGAGATAATAGACATGGGTCACTAATGCCAGTCTAGGGCGTAAAGCTAGCTGGATCATTTGCTGGCGATGGTAATAAAGTTGTTGCTACTGGTTCGATAAGAGATTATGGGGTAGTTGTTTGTATCGATGAAAATGAAAATAGACTTAAGATCTATAGTTTTAAAAACGCAATAGGCGGAACAGTGCATGACTAGGATTTCAACAACATATAGAATAGCAAGCTTGTTGTAGATGCGCCATTATTACCATTAGATAAAGGAGATGAATACCCAGATACATTTGATATTCAGCTTAATTATGAAAGCGAAAATAATATTAAGTTATACTTGGCTGATTCCAAACATCCTATAATGGTTTTTAATATAAGCAATGATTTTTTGTATCAAGAACTTGATAAATGCTTATCTTATCCAGAAGCCATTTGCAAACCACCAGTGTTTGAAGAATATGTACCAGGAAAGATATAGTTTGGTGTTGTAAGTTATTGTTATCAGTTATATAATAGATACGGAATACATACAGGAGCATCAATACAATGTCAGCAAATACCAATAGGAAATTATGATTTCGATAACAAATATGTAAAATGTGGCGGCAAATAGGGTGCGCAATCAAACTGCGGAGTAAAGATATCTATACAGATTCCTAGTAATTATTGGCATCTTGATTATATCAAAGTATTTAGGGTACAGTATACGCAAAACGGATAGATGCCAATAGTATCTGTAATATATGATGCTAAAGTAAACTTTAATGAACATGATTCTACAGAGTTAATTATAAATGATGTTGGTAATGATCCAATAGAGAATATCAGTGTTGAAGAGTTAAATTCATTACAAGGTGTTAGGATAATACCTAATTCATTAGCATCTAAAGATGGTTTTCTTTTCGCCGCAAATACGAAGACAATATAGACAACTATTAAGGATTTCGACAAATGGGACGCAAGAGCATTTAGGTTTAATTACGAAAACAAAAGCACTGTAACAGATGTTAATGGCAATGATACATTTACAATAGATGCTCATGAACACGGCATAGAAGACGACTCTGTTGCCGTCCCTCCATTTGATCATGATTGTTATGATGGTACTTATAATAACATAAACAAAGAAGCTTCATTGTATTCTGCTAATTTTGTGTTCGATTCAAAATATCAATGGGTCGGAGGATCTGGTAAAAATATAGAATGGAGATTCGTTATTTCTTCTTAGGTAGAAGATTCTTGTATAAAAGAAAATAATACAAGAAAGATTGGAACATTATACAATTATTCTCAGAAAGGAAATATATAGCAAAATAATGTTTTCTACATCGATAAAAATTTTAAGCCATCTATAATAGAGAAAGCAGAATTTGATCCAGGAATAAATAGAAACACATGGTTAATAAAATCGCTTAGACGAAATGAGATTTATCGTTACGGAATTGTTTTGTATGATAAATATTGTCAAGCTTCCCCAGTTAAGTGGATTGCTGATATAAGAACCCCAAATGTTACAGAAGATGGGTTCTAGCTTATGTCATCCAACACTATCGTTAATGGTAAACGTTATGAACTAGTTATCAGAAACCTGGGAATATAGTTTAAGGTAAAAAATTTACCAGAAGGCTGTACTGGTTATCAGATAGTTAGATGTGCTAGACACGAATCTGATATAGCTACAATATCACAAGGTGTACTCAGTTCTCCTGTGTCTAATGCATATAGTAGACAGTATGAATCAACTAGTAGTGATTATTGGGTAACAAAGTATCATATGTTCTGCCCAACAGGATTCTTGACAACAAATAAGTTTATAGAGGGATACTACGTACACGATTAGCTTAGGTGGGACGGAAAAGATGGAGAATCACAGTGTATGACAAACATAGATAATGACAAATTATTGCAATTTGTTTCAAAGGAAATTTGTTATCAGTCAGAATCATTTAAGCAATTTGTAAAAGATAAAAAATATTATTTGCAAAAATAGTCTTTTTTGTTCGGAGCTAGGGGCGACTATAAGTTTAAGGACGATTAGTATGATTCTTTTATAAACGGTAGTCCGAATCCAGATTACGGATCATTATATGGTAAAAATAAAAGATAGAATTTTCAATTCATAATACCATGTATATCTAACTGCGCTGTAGAATTATTTACTGGACGAAATGATGACGGTGACGCAAGAGGAGCCTTCTATGTTAATGATATAGATGTTATAGGTACTTCAAAAAATAGTACAATATGCTATTTAGATGCACCGTTTAATCCAAACTATTTCTATGAAGTTAACCCTTAGGCACATAAGAATAAAGGATATAATATAGTTGACTCTACTGTCTAGTATTTCGCTTCAGTTGGTGGACTTGGAAATGATAAGCCGTATTCGTATGCATTAATAAAAGATTGCATTTTAAATTTTGATAGACTATATAATAATGATAAATAGTCTGCTAATGAAAGAAAGGAAAAATCAGGTAGGTTTATAATACAGAAAGCCTTCGCTTATATAAAATTATACGAATAGAGTACTCCGCCATACGAATTTATTGCTAATCCTGCTTCTTTTGACAATTGGTTTGATAATTTTGGTACCCTTTAGAACAAAAATTATATATAGGACTTTTAGTTAGTTGATCAAATAAAATGGGACTAGGCATTCAAAAGAAATTTCAATAAAGATAATGAAGAATAGATGTCATCAAAAGCTTATCCTAATTATGCTGTTTCTGCTGGTGGAGCGCTATTTGCAAATATGATTACTGGCGGAATTTGTAATGATACAAATAATAATATATTTGGAGCATTTGGTAATTATGGTGGCGCACTTTGGGGTGATAATACTGGTGATTATGGTAAGAAGAACGCATGTTTTGGAACAGGCGGAAAATGTTTACTGTTGAGCTGCTGGTATAAAGAAAAGGGTACTGCTGGTGCGACTTCTTATTATTATCCAGAGAATGGCAATTATTACGATAGTCTAAAATAGGAGGATCCTTAGACAGAGCCAGGAAAAATTGGTTTTGTACCTACGATAGTTAGGCCAACTCTGCTTGGAACATATCTAACTAATCTTAGGTAGCAAATAACTCCTTATGGTGGATATTCGTTTACAAATAGACTTACGAATATATATTACGGAGACGGTAATTACTTCGAGTCTAAAAATAAATGGAATACAGTATTTGATGGAGATTGCCATGTAGAGACATTTGAGTATACATCTATGCACAAAGTGTACGGAGCATATAAGGGAAACAAGGATTTGGGTTTCCCTAATACCCATATGATAACATACTCTATACCAACAGAGTCGAATATATGGTGTAAATTCCAACACGGATGGACATTTAGTTCAAACGCAAGAGATAATTATGCATCTTTCATACAGTCTGAACCATGTGAAATAACAGAAGCTTATGTACAGAAAGAGCCTGAATATGTTTACAACTCTGTATACAGCGTATAGAACACAAGTATCCCACTTGCTGCATACGATGATCTTAATCCACAAGATTATAATAAAACAATAGATACAAGAGTATATTATTCTGATTTAAAACAGAATAATGAAATTATAGATAGTTGGTGTAAATTTAGAAGTTCTAACTTTATAGATGTTGATTAGGAGTATGGTCCTATAACCGATGTATGTACATTTAAGAATGTTCTCACATTTTTCCAGGAGCAATCGTTTGGTGTACTTAGTGTTAATGATCGTAGTGTTGCTACAGATAATTCTGGACAAAATATAGTACTTGGAACTGGAGGTGTACTTGATAGATATGACTACTATAGTAATACTTACGGAATGCATAAACAGCAATTCTGTGCAGTATGTACTACAGGCGGTATGTATTGGTTTGATAGTCATAATAATGTAATTTGTTTATTTGATGGACAGAGTGTAACATAGCTTTCAAAACAAGGTAAAGTATAGAATATATTGAACAAGTATAAAAAAGATGACAACTTTAAAGTATTCTATAATAATAGATACAATGAAGTTGTATTTAATGTTTTGAACGATGATATGCAAATCGTGTACAATGAAATGCTTGGCAAGTTTACATCGACATTAACAATACCATTCGATGGAGCTATATAGTTCTTTAATGGAGAGTATCTTGTAAAGAAGAATGATGCTGTATGCGTATATTAGTACGACTACCTTGATGGATTACCTAAATCAACAACTCAGCAGCTGCTTTCAAGTTATGTTAAATATGTCGTTGCACAGTAGCCACTTATTACGAAGGTATTTGATAATCAAGAGATTGTTACATACGAAAATCTATAGTTGCAGGATACAATACGCGACGATAATGATTACTTCTCAAAAAATCATAAATACGTATGGTAGACAGAATCTTAGAAAATAGAATCCAACTTAGAAGAGTAGATAACACTTAGAGAAAATAATCATAGATTTGCCATACCTAGGGCTGATGGATTATTTGGCAATAGAGCTAGAGGCAAGGTTATGATTTGCAGTATAGAAGATATTAAACCAAATCCAGCTATGGCAATACAATATATAATAACAAAATATAGATAGTCATGGAGCTAAAATAGAGAAAGAAGATAAATAATATGCCAAAATTCAATGGTGGCATAGATTCGAAAGTTGGTTTTGGACAATAGTATCAAGCTAATGATCTTACAAGCATGATTGGCGGTAACGCTCCTACTGGATCGGCTATAGCTGGAGCAGGAAGTTCTAGCGCGTCATTTAACATTGGACAAAAGCCATTTTCAAAATGGAATCCAAAAGGCGGAGTTTAGGCAGCAGGAGGCGGAGTAAGTGCTGGCGCTGTAACAGGAGCAGTTAATGGTACAATAGGAATGATACAAGGATATAATTCCATGTAGGACGCAGTAAGGGGAACAGATGAGCTTATGGCTTATTCTGGACAAAGAACAGACCAGGCATTCGGTGTGAATTATCAAACATAGAATGATATCAACAAGCAAAAAGCAATGAGCGATATATCTAAGTCTAATAGAAACGCGACATTAGGAATGGTAGGATCTGGAGCTGCTGCAGGAGCCGCTATTGGATCTGTTGTGCCTGGCGTTGGTACACTTATAGGAGGAGCAGTTGGAGCTATCACTGGATTATTCGGAGGCTTGTTTGGAAGTAAAAAAGCTAGAGAAAGATAGCGCAGAAAGGTATTTAATGCGCAACAGTAGGTTAATCTTATTAATTAGGTTAATCAATCATCAGCTGCAACAGAAGGTCTTACATAGCAATATTATTTAGATAATGGTAACACGTATGATGATGTATTATACGCCAACCGAGGAAAAGATTTAATAAAACCAAGATATGTTAAAAGGAAATAAAGTATGGACACCTAATGGGTATTAGAGTGGTCCTGTAAATAGTTTAGTTGGCAAAGGGGAGTCCATTATAGATTATACTAATGGCACAGGAACTCTTGTAACCAAAGGAAAAGTTGGAGTTGATAATTAGCCTAGCTCTGTTAGTGTAAACGATAATAATGTTATAGCTGGTAATGATGTAGACTGGAGTAATGGGATGAAGTTTTCTGACCAAGTAGCCCCATTAACTGCAAAACTTTAGATGTATAACAATATTGAGAAAAGAGCTGGAAAGAAATCTGAACTTAGCTCTTTATCAAAATAGACGATGGAGCTTTAGAAGAATCAACTTGATCGCGCTAAAGCTCCTATTTTGTAGGCTATGAAAAATATTACAGATAGACAAGAAAGATAGCATTAGATCGAAGATTACGCTGCCTAGATTAAACATAATTGTGGAAAAGATAGGTTTGATAATGGTAAAAGCTTATGGGATAAAACAAAATAGACAATTTCTAGTTGGTCTAAATCAGGTAAAGGAAAAGTATCTAATTCTATGCTTGACTTAGGATACGCATTTCCGGCATTACTTGAAACATAGATGCTTAATCATTGGCGTAGAGAAAACCCTGTAATGCCAAATATATACGCAGCTAATAGATATGCACCGATAGCCTTACAGACAATGGCTGGTAATAGAGTATCAGCTAATCCTATTCTTGAAAAATTATATGCACAAGATAGACAGGCTGCTTATTAGCTTGCTAATTCTGGAGGTTATACAGGTGGTCAGAGATAGGCTAATAGAGTAGCTTTGGCTTTAGGTAATTAGAGAAACGTTGCTGATGCACTCATGAATGTGCAGGAAAAGAATGCTGCATACAGAAATGCTTATGCTGAGATGGCTGCTAGACTTGGTGATAGCGATGCACAGAGATTACAACAGTCTAACCAATATGGATGGGAGGCTTACAATAGAGCACACGGCGCTAAGACTAAGGGTATTGAAACGCACTTGGCTAATCTCGGTCTTATTGGTCAGAAATGGTTATCATAGCGCATTAAAAACAAGCAGTATGGAGATATACTTGATATATATCAGTAGGATGTAGACAACAAGAAAGAGGCATTAAAAACTATATACGGTATAGGAGCAGATGGCTCAAAAGGCGCAGCAGCAAGTGGGTCTACAAACAAAGTAGGCAGTGCATCTGGATCAGCTTCTATTAATTATAGAAACATAGCTCCAGGTTGGACGCCTAGTTAGTATTCTCCGTTTATTGGATCTCCAAACATCACTCGTCAGAATACAAAATACGACCCAATACTTAATACCGGGAAACAGGTTGTCTATAGTCAGACTCCGTCTTCAATTCCATTTCAGTCTACTGGTAACACGATTATGCATCATAATGATTTTGTACCAGACGATGGTAGATAGCTCACAGACGAACAAAGAGCTAGGTTTAATAGTATAGTTTTGCATCCAGGAGAATAGAGATATCTAAGATCTTATAAATACGGAATGCAAGATGTTATACAAAACCCGTTGTGGTTTTTATATGGATCAAGACCAGATGATAGGCTACCTGGATTTTATATGAATAAAAGGAATAGAACCAATTTTTATACAGGTATTTAATTATGATAGGAATGTATGACGAACCAGTAGCGGTGCCTATAATCGACCTACTGGATAGCAATATGATGTCGTAGTACATCAGTGCTGCAAGAGAACAATACAATTAGGCAGTATAGGACCAAAAAGAGTTCGCTAAAGAATTCGGTGAGTTATATGGGCCTAATTCTAATGTAAATAAAGAGTTTTACGATATTACAAGAGGAGCTGTTAATAAAGGACTAGATTATCTCTATTAGAACGGGATAGATCCTCTTAGATCAGCAGAAGGAAGGGCATATATAGCTAAGATTATTAGAGAGAGGCCATACGCCGAAATAGCTAACCTTAAAGCTTAGAATGAATCTATGAAGACTTATTAGAAGTATAGAGCAGAAGCTATGCGTAATGGTACATATGATCCAGAATTCGAGAAGTTTGTATTGGGCGGTAAGACATTGGAATCTTGGGACCCATCTACAGACGGAATGTGGACAAGAGAGGCTCCATCTAAGTATTCTAGTCTCAAGGATTGGACAAGTAATCTGTTTGACAACATGTAGCTTGAGTATGATGATGAGGCCACTAAGAAGGCTGGAGGAATGTATCAAGTATATTCTAAGTCACCAAAGAAGATGTAGTAGATTCTTGATGCAAATATAAAAGATATGGCAAAATCTGATTTAGGAAGATATTATCTTGATATGTACGGAGGTGACATAAACGCACTTAAGGCTGATATTATTAATCGTAACAGGGAGTATACATAGATTGATAGACGCCCAGATCAAGTTTAGATACATCTTAATGATCAGAGATTCTAGGCTGCAGAGGCTGCTAAACAGAGAGCATTCCAGCATAGAGAAAACGAACTTAATAGAAAGAATTAGCGTGATATCGCTGCAGCTAAAAGTGCTGATGGTTCTGGTGCAAATGGACAGCAATCTCCATTGTAGTGGTCTACTAGATCTGAAAGAACATCATAGAGATAGAAGGATAATCAAGTAATGACAAACTTGTTTGGCACTATGTAGAGAGTGTCTAAATATTGGCAAAACAGAGCTAATGATACAAAGCTTTCTGCTGCATAGAGAAAATAGGGTAGAGACCATGCTGCATGGTGGGATAATGCCATTAAGCAGGCTGAAGTTAATCCTAACTCTCTTATGAAGAACGGCCTTGTACAGATTGATGAATATGGACAATATTAGCCATCTAGAAGACTCTTAAATGCAGATGGATATGCCAGCTATACAAATGTCGGTACATTTAATGATCCTAAAAAGCTTGCTTAGGCTGCTGATAAGCAGTATAGTGGATATATGTATAAACCAACTGGTGGTTCTGCTGAACATAAGGTACTTTTAAATAAGTTTGCAGGAACAGAAAAACCATAGCAATTTGAGCTAATGCAGAATAAACATCTTGCTGTAAATCTCAAAGATTCTAACTTAAGATATTCTCCTATCAGAAGAATAAATGTTACAGGTAACAAGAGGCTTAGATATGCAACGACAATGCGTAAGTTTGATAGATGGCTTAAGAGTGGATCTGCTGGTAGAGGTGCCCTTGTAAATGAGGATCTTAATGCTGGATGGATACCAGGCAAGCGAAAATAGTTTGATATAGCCGGACATGTTACAATTACCGGTAAACAATTTAGTGAGTTCTGCGTATCAATTGGAGCCACTTCTGATAATGATAAAGCAAGAGTAGCGTCAGAACTTGGTCTTGATGCATTTGATGCAGCATCTAAGCCTGTAACAAAGAAAGAAAAGGTTGGATCTGCTACATATTACTAGGTTCCTATGACTAGAACAATTTAGAATAACGGTGCATTTAAAATAAGAGATATAAACACCGATGTTAATAAATAGGAATTCGGATCTAGTAATGCGTTTAAGATGGCTAATGATGCACAAAATTCTTCATTAATGATAGATTAATAAAATATTATGGCAAATAAAAATAAAAAGACGTTTACATACAACTAGGCGTATAGTAGAGGAGCTTAGATAGCGTAGGATTTACAGCGTAGTGTAGCACAAAGAAGTGCTGACTACGCCGCTCCTTATGTTGAGGGGAGTATGGGCGCCTATACAGATGTCAGTGACTTTAATAACATGACATTCCCTGCGTATACTACGCTAGACAAACAGGGTAAGGCTGTTGTAAATCTAGAAGAAGACAATAGCGGTTCTCTTGGCGATTTCCTTTTAGGAGATTCTTGGGACTTAAGTAAGATGAAAGAGAGATGGGACAAATTCTCTTTCAATGATATGTATAGACTTACATTCGAGAAGGGATATGGAGCCTACGTAGATTCTAAAGAAAAAGAGCTTGATAACGTTACTTTCCAATAGAGCTCTCTAAAAATAGCTTAGGACTACAACAATCTTCTAAAACAAAGAGAAGATCTTATAAATCAATACAAAGCCTTTAAAAGTCATGGATACGCTTCAAAGGAACAGACTAGACAATTATAGGATGCTATTATAAAGGTAGATGACCAAGTTAAGAAATACCAGGATTTCTTTAAATAGCATAAGAATGACGACGTATTTTTAGATTTGTTCTACGACACAAATAAAGCTGGAGCTAGCGATTATTTAGCCGCTCTTAAAGATAACACAATCGTTACTCATTAGTAGTTTAATACCAATGGTATTCTTGGTACTATAAATAATGCACTAAAATACACAGCTGGTACATTATCTGAGGGTCTTGAGAACATAGCTCTTACTACATAGAATGCTATAGGTAAAGTTCTTCCACAGGCAATTGGAGGAGATAAAAACGGAACGTTTATTAAACGTGCTATAAAGAGTGGTACTAGTAATTACGATAATTTATTTGAAGGGTATTCAACAAAAGATGGATCGCAATTATTGTAGACAAAGATAAATGCTTTAAAAACTGATCTTGATAGAGAGTAGAACAAAAAGGAAATTTCGTTAAGATCAGCCATAAATCAATACAAAAATGGTAACTGGCTATTTGATCCTAAGAAAATTAATCCGGAATTTAGAGACCTTTAGAATCAGAATAGAGGAGGTTTGATTGGTTCTATTATCGACCCTACACAATGGGGTTATTCGATACCAGAGATAGGAACATCATACAGTGATGCTGCAAGCTTTGCAGGAATGATAGCAACTAATGCCGGAGGTGCATTGGCTACAAAAGCAGCTGTAAAATTCCTTACTAGAAAGATCCCTGGATTGGGCGCAGTATTAACTGCCGAAGATATGGCAAAAGCTTTTAATTCTGCAGAAAATGTAGAATAGGTAGCTAATGCGTTAAATAGAGTAGAAACTGCTAGAAAAATAATAGGTGGATCTACAGCTGCAGCAGGTATGTACTGGACAAAGTAGATGCGCCAATCTGAGACTAATGGCGAAGCTATAAACGCCTTGGCGCAAAGAGTTCTTAATGAGTCGTATAAAACTGATGTAGATTTTAACAAGGTGTTCAATGCTGTTGATTAGTACTCTAAGCGCATAGGTGTCGATTCAAAAGATCTTGATTAGCTTGAAAAAGTAAAGCTCGCATTAGCTTACAATATACCTACAGGAGATGCCAGCTTCGATAAGATTAAAGTAGACTCTAGAAAGGGTTTAGCTAAGCTTATAAATGATAATAACGCAATGGCGTTCGAGGATTATTTACAAGCTTTACCTTTTATGGATTATACAAGAGGAGTAATATCTAAGGCTGCTAACAACGTGTTTTCTAGAGCTCCAAAGATGTATATATAGGATTAGGTATTGGATAAGGCTACAAAAGCTGCTGCTACTGGAGTTATAGATAACGCTATAGATAGAGTAGCTATGAGCAAATTTAGTAATATAGGCGATAGGCTCAAATTTGTTCATGGTTCAAAATATCTTGCAAAGAAATTTGAAAGAGCATTCCCTCTTGCTACATCCGAGGCTCTTGAAGAAGGTAGACAGTAGTTGCTTACATCTAGATTCGAAAGAGGAGAGTACGATAATTATTCAATAGGCGAGTCTTCTTTTTATTTGCCAAGTGTATTTAATAATTAGTTCTTGAACGCAGATGCCGCAGCAGCTTATCTTGGAATATCATCTGGAGACCCAGATAATGGTGATGCAGAGTTAAGAAGATCTATGGAAATAGGAGCAATGACAGGATTGTTGTTCAGAATTCCTCATAATGTTAAAAACCTATTAACTCCATACAAAGAAGGTAGTACTAGCCCTTTTAGCTCAAGCGATAAGTACAGTTTAAGAAATACTGTAGCATAGCTTAGAAACGATAATGTTATTCGTAGCATAGCTGCTAATAATTATCAACTTGCACAAGATAATGATCATGTAGGAATATTCTTTGACGCATTTAGTAGAGCTGGAGTAAATAAAGATAGATTGTAGACAGCTCTTGATGATATGAAAAAGTACAAAGGATCTTTACTACAAGATGGTTCAGATAGCTATATAGAGAATGATAAAGAACTTCTTAATGCTGCATGGTTTACGTATAACAACAAGAACCTTGAATAGTCTATGAAAGACTTAAACATCTCTAGAAATAGTGAGGATCATAAATAGCTAGTACAAGCGGCTACTAGAGTCATGATAGATTCTAATAACGCAGCAAAAGATTCCGAAAAAGCTAGAAACAACATTGATTCTATAATAAATAAGACTGTACAGGATTATAAAAATGCTACATAGGAGAACAATCCGGCACTATTTAATATTATCAATAAAATAAAGCAGGATTACCAGAAGTTTAATGAATCTATAAACGCTAGAAGAAATCAATTCAAGAACTCTGAAGAAGGAAAGAAAGCTGGTCAAGAGTGGATCGATAAGAACGAAGCTTATTATGAAGATGATGCACAAAGAACATCTTTGGACAAGGCCATAGAAAACGCAATGAATGAACGTGATGAGTTCAAGGTTGATCCAGAGAATGAATATACATAGTCTAGACTTGAATCAATATTCAGCTATAGAGAATATAAGGCAGCTTAGAAGTTGGCTAAAGATTTAAAGGATCAAAAAAGAAGGCTTTAGTTAATATCTAATGAGACAGGAACAGATATTAATACTGACAAGCTTACCGGTATGATTGATTACCTTGATAAGCTTGTATAGAACAGAAAGAATAAAGTAGAGAATTCTAAAGAAATATTAGCATACAACGAAAAAGTCGATCTGCTAAATGCTTCTATAAGTGACAAGAAGAAATAGCATAAAAAGATAACATATGACTCAATCTTTAAGGATTACTAGGATTTTGATAACCAGGATGAAATAGACAAGGCTTATTAGGCATTTCTCATAAATGACGCTTTATTCAATGTTCTCAAACCAATGTCTGTAGCATTTACTACAGGATAGGTTGATCCTAGATCTGTATATTTTTCTAGAAGAGAATAGAACTGGAGCGAATTGTCAGATGAACAAAAGTCCGAGTTTACTAAAAAGGTATAGGGTTTATATCAAGAGCAAGGCAAACAGGCTCCAACTGAAGCGTAGATCAGAGCAGCATACTTGAATGAGTAGAATAAGAAAAGAAAGGCTGTAAAAGATTTGTCTAAAAAATACGCATAGCTAAGAGACAGGATCGAAGGCAATGACGATATATCTAATATGAGTATTGACGACATCTCTCGTCTTACCGATATGGAAATAGAGGCTGCTAGGGATCTTATTAGCTCGGTTCTTGCTGACAAAAAGAACCGTATGCGTATAGCTCGTAGAGAATGGGATCAAGAGAGACCACTTACACCAGATGATGTTTAGCAAACTGAGGAAGGTACCGCTAATGAAGAAGTAACTCAGAGAATTAAAGATCTTGCTGGCGAACCTAAGAGCCCAGATGTCGAGAAAGAAGCTGAAGATATGAATGTACAGCCAATATCTTAGGATGAGTCTGTGCTTGATACATCTGAGCTTGATGCAGCTATGGATAATTCTTAGCAAGGTTCTACAGAAAATGAAAGAAATCTCGAAGATGCCTTAGGTATGAGTCCTGCTGAAGATAAACAGCAGCAAAAGCTTAGAGAGAAGTAGTAGAAACAGAAAATTAAAGATGAAGAATAGTCTGATTCTACTGATTTTACAGATGAGAAAGATGATAATGATAGCGACGAATTGCCACCTGTACCAGACAATGTAACAATTAATGGCGATGGAACTATAACCGTAAAGCCAGAGAAGTCTCAAGAAGCTTAGCAAAATAGTACAGATACTGGCGTTTAGGATAATACGGAAACATAGTCAGAACAGTCTGATGTGCAAGAAGATGAGGAACCAGAAGATGAAGATAATAATGATTCTCCAGATTTGACTCCAGACAAGAATATTGCCGATACGGGTCTTAATATTGAAAAGACTCAGGATGATCAGGACTTTCCTGACGATAATCCAGAGGACAACAATGACGATATAGATCAGGTTCCTTAGAAAGAAGGTAAGACAGCGTAGGTTTTGAGTCCTAGTGATATGGATACTGAAGATACACTAAATACAGAAAGTCCTTTAGAACACGAAGAACCAGAAGTATTACCTAAGAAGTACGATGACAACGGAACTCTAAATATAGAAGATCTTCCAGAAAAGTTGGATGTAGACATATAGAGTGAATCCGATACTCTTAGCGATATGGATAACCAAACTGAGCCAACTGATACATCTGGAGCATATGACGATAGAAATCCTAAGCCATGGGCTGTGTAGGAAGCAGAAGATATAGAAAGAAGATACGCTGATCATACATTCTTCTATAGACCTGATGCGGAAGAACCTATGAAGATAAAGGTTAATGGTAAAGATGTAAAGTTGCCAGAAGGGTGCACTATTGGCACCGGTGCAGAACTTGCACAAAAGCTTACTTAGAAAGGCTGGTTTGAAAAAGCTGACAAGTTCTATGTTGTGTCATAGATGCAGAAATACTAGGAAGGAAATATTGGTGACGAAAGAGATGTGTTCACAGTATCTTTAGCCATAAGAGATGGTAATAAAATATACTTCTCTACACTTAGAGCGTTAGGTAAGTATCATGATAACTACAGAAAAACAAATGTTGACCTTTCTAATGAGCTTGCTAACAAATTAAGAGTTATAGGTGTCGATATGGGTACTTATAATACGAATTTACTCGAAACTGTAAAATCTTATTACTTATCACATAACAATATTAGCTAGGATTTGTTAGAAAATGACGATAAGTTAAATAAAGCGGCAATATATTGGTATAACACATTACATAAAACAGACCCAGAAAACTTTAATAATATATTTATACTATTAGACGATATAGCTAGAAAAAAATCTGCGTTTCCAGGTAAAACTCCTTTAACAAATAATTAGATAGCACAACAAATCTAGAAGTTAAGGGATAATAGAAACGCTATAATTGAAGCATATTGTACATTTAAGGATGGTAAGTATATAATACCATAGACTATTAGAACCGACGTTAAGCCACAAGAGGCAAGTATAAGTAACGGTAAAATACAGACTAGGCCAAAACTTGAAGATAATCTTGTTGATTTTAGACCACTTACAGAGAAAGATTTGAATCTTGGCATTCCTTCTGATCCAGAAGAACTTACAATGAAGCTTGAGAATGGCGCTATAACACTTGGTTATGGTACAGGAGTAATGGCAGATGAAGGTAATAGATTCCTTATTCGTAATCTCTACAATCCTTCTGGAGACACAATAGACGGAATTGGCTTGTCTGGTAAATTGTACTTTACAATAACTGGTCCTAGCGGATAGGTTGTTCCTATAATGCTTAGAGAAGAAAGGCTCAACTAGGTTTAGGGCAAAGATGGAAAGATGTAGTTTATTGATCCTGTTAATATGTAGTTAGCTATAGATCCAAATACAGGAAAAATAAATAGAAATGCTCCATTATCTATGGCTGAGCTTATATTGTACATGGTTACCGGTAAAATTAATCCAGAAGAATTTGAAGGTAATCAGGGATTGATTGCAGATCTTCTTGCATTAAGTGTACATACTACGTTTGCCACTAAGGCTGATAAAAAGCATCCTTATTTAGCTTCTAAGCAGTTCTATTTCGACGATGAGAAGAATTAGCTTGTATTAACAAGACCTGGCACTAGATATGACTTAAGACTGTCTATGGATTAGTTATTTGGCGATTAGTCTGAGAAAACAAGAAGAGCTGTCATTAGATATATAGTAAACAATTTACACTGGAATACAGATAAAGAAGACATGGTTGAACATTTTAATAAATCTATGCCTAAATTATCTGCGTTCTTAAGATAGTATTTTGAGGATAATCCAAAAGCTAAATCATATAAATTCTTTGGTCTTAATCAGCTCGAATTTAAGAGAGATGAGTTATTCTCTACAAATAAGAATGGTTAGCTTAATCCTAAAAATGTATCACTCGCCGCATGGATGATAAATAATGGCAAACTTCTTACAGACTTAGCTCCACAGCATTTCTATGCCCCATTTATATATTCTGACGGAGTACAGGCTTCAACAAAGAAGAAGCCTGTAGCAAAGGTAAAGAGAGAAAGTAAAAAATAGGAAAATCCTAGTGTAATTGAGGCAGAAGCAAATATAGCCGCAAAGAGATTTACTGATGAGGCTATAAACAGAATGCAAAGCAGATACAAGAGCGATTCATAGAAACAGAAAGTTACTAAAGATGATTTCTTAGTTCTATCTGATGAGGCTAGAAAAGAAGTGCTAAACAACTATAGGAAACGTGGAATATATGATATAGTTGTAATTGACGTGCTTAAAGAAGATGTAGAAGGTAAATCATTAGACGAAGTTAAGCGTATTATCACATAGCATGTATAGAAATATGTAGACTACGCTAATTCTTAGGAAGGTTAGAAGTTTGATGTAAAAAATCTTACCTTTGTATCTGATACTATGCTGAAGAACATTTCAAGTAAAGGCTATGTTCCTATACTTAATGTTGGTGTGAACGGAAAGCTTCATATAAATGCATAGGATCCGTTATCTATACTTCGTAATAGCAAGGTTAGACAGGATGGATATACTGGTGTATTCTCTAGATTTAAATCAAAAGGAAAATTTGACGAGAAAGCTGCTAGAAAGTGGCTTAGCGAAAAGCTTGGATTAGACGAAACCAAAGTAGTTGTTCTTGATGGAGTCCTTAAAGGCTGTGAAAATAGTAAGGTATATGGTATCACAAGTCTTGCAGCAGATTATATAGACAGATAGGTAAACGGTGTTATTACTTTATCTAATGAGGCTGGATATGGTATTCATTATCATGAAGCATGGCACTATGTTAACTTGTTGTTAAATAACAAAGCTCAGAGGCTTAGATTATATGATGCTTACATTAAATCACACAACTTAAAGAATATCACATTTGGAGAAGTTGAAGAGCTGATGGCTGAAGACTTCCGTAGATATGCAGAAATGCGAAACGGAAAGGGAATTATTAACACAATCAAGAGATTGTATAACAATATACTTGATTTTGTAAAGATATCCAGAAAGAAAGACATTGTACGCAATGTATTTAACGCTATTAATAATGGACAGTACTTCGATGTACATATGGATAAAGACTCTATAAAAGAGTTTGAAAATAGATATCCAAACGGCGTAGCTTCAGCAGACTACTATGTTCCTACTGTAGATCAATCTACTCTTGATAAACTTGAAGGAATAAAAGATTACAATACATTCTACCAGTGTGGTGTAGCATTGGCACAGAAGTTGTTAAGCGATTACGGTTTTAAAACCCCAAACGATATCAATAGCAAAAAAGTATCTAAATTCAATGATCTTATTGAAGATTTAAAGAATAATAACGAGTTCGAATCAGATCCATTAAAACAATCTATAATAAACGATATTTGTAACAATCCTAAGGCTTTCGAAGGTATTGTTGCCAATGTGTTTGCTTAGTATGGAATAAAGGCTAACGTAAAGAAGTTCTCTTAGATGGATGAGACTAATGATCTTACGAATAAAGATTCTATAAATGATGACGATTAGTCTAGAGATATTGGCGATAGAGCAGATAACACCTGGGATGTAATGTAGTTATCTATAAGTAAAAAAGACAATGTAGCATTTAGAGCTAAGCTTTTTTTGAGTCTTATAGAAAAAGGCAAGTTTGTTCTTGACCCAGAAACAGGAGAGCGTGAGTACGAGACATAGTTTAATGACATTATTAGCGATGTTCCTTTGTATTGGAGCTATAGCGAAGCATGGAGCTCTATATTAAAGAACTTGTGGATGTGCGAATCTTATGACAACATAGATCCAAATACTGGTGTATTTGCAGCCAATTCTATTAGAGGTAAGGTTAAACAACTTGCTGATAGAAAGATGGCTTTATTTGTTGCTCTTAACGATAAGCTTGAAGAAGTAGAAGGCGATATAGAGCTTGAGAATTAGATACTTGCTACAGTAAAGAGTTCTTATAACCAGGTAGCACAGATTTGGCTTAATGATCCAGTAGAGAAATCTATGAATATCATGGACTTACCAGAAGACATGGTTTCATCTGTAGTAGAAATACCTACTGATGAGAAGCGTACGTGGGATATAAGAAACGACAATACGCTCAAGGCAAAGAGAAATCAGCCACGTTTATGGAGCTAGGAATTCGCTTCTTCTAATGTAATTGTTTCCAAAGATGGCTAGACTATTATAAATCCAGAGTATGTAGACACACTTGTAAAGATGCGTCAGGATGCAATAGATCTTTCTAAAGTTCTTAACGAGCCTACTATTCAAGATTTATCTTCTGCTTACGATGAGGCTGCCACACAGGTTGTTAAGATCCTTAACTATATGGGTATACCATTCGACAGAGAAACACTTGACGCCTATACGTATTAGGCAAAGGATGAGTCTAATGGTAAAAATCCTATGCTAGCATAGCTTTAGGCTTTACAGATGATGCTTGGTGGCTCTATGTAGAAGAAAAATGGCTCAAAAAATAACTACAAATGGAAGACTAATAAGTAGACTGGTTCTTTATCATACTTTATTGATTTGCTTGATAAGTATAAGGGAAAGCCTTATCTTGAGACCAAACAGTCAAAGAGAAATAAGGATGTTGTTACAATTGATTAGCTGTTTGTTGGATACGGTTTAAAGACACCTATATCAAAGATGGCTGAGGTTTATGCATAGACTAACCCGTCTTCTACAGATGTAAGTATTAAGGGTCCAGATGGAGCTACATTATACCCTATAAGTGAAAATAATGAAGCTTCTGATAAACTTCGTCATATAAATGATAATAAGGATGGGGTTATTGAACAGATGATGCTATCACCATATGCTAAGCATAGTTCTATTCTTAATATAGCCAGAAACGATCAGCTTGGAGATAGACCCGGAGATAATACAAATAAGTTTAAGCTTAATGCATTTGTTGGAATAAAAGATACCAGAGAGAATACTGGAGATGATTACTTTGGAATAACGCCTCTTGCAGACTATATTTCAAAGATGGTTATGAAGCATAATAATATGCTTGTATTCCCTACAATGGCTGATAAAAAGACATGGTATTCTATATCTTACGACCCTCTTACAAAGGACGCAGAAGGAAAGATATTGTCTGACGGTTTATGTGTGCACGATCTTATTACGTATAATCATACAGATGAAGCTGGTAAATGGAATGCTTTAAGATTCTCCGAAGGCACCCTTAATAGATTTGTTGGATATTTCAACGATGAGCTTGAATCGCTTAAACAATACTATGATAGAAAAAATATAGCATACTTTGTAAATAATCCAGGAAGAGCAAGAGATAACTTCCACGGCAAGATTAAAGATGGTAGGATGAATATGGCTGGAAATGGCGGAATGTTCAGATACTTCTATGATGCTATAAAAATAAAGGATGATAATGGTAAGGAAATGAATCTTAACCAATATCTTGAATTCCTTTACAACAAACAATAGGCTATAGAAAAGAACCCAGTTAAGAACGGAGGTCTTGGTACCATAAGAGAAGGAGATAACGAACTTGATGGATTTGAACTTATAAGAAGATATATAAACGAGCTTAGCGATTAGGTTAAGTCAGATCCATCTATGCTCAAAGATGGTATAAACCATATGCTTATATCTAGGGTCAGCGATGAGTTCTAGACTATATCCGACGACGGTTCTACAAAGGTTGTTTACTTTGATGGTAAAACATATCTTCCTAGAGCTATACCTGTACAGATACTTGATTACTATCATAATAGATTTGGAAAGAGCGGAAGAGTATTATCTGACTACTACGAAGATGAAGCTGGTAATGTTGCTGACTGTACATTATCTGCAATAGCTAATAATGTAGCAAACGAGATGATCTCTACAATAGAGCTTGAAAAAGTATTTACTGGAGACCCTGCTTATTATAAGTGGCAATATAACAGAAAGGTTCTTGATTAGTTTACTGTTGACGGTAGTACTTAGGAAGTAAGAAGATTGACTGCTAAGGATGCTGATAAGATTAAGCGTTTGGGAGCTATACTCTCTCCAGGACAGAATCTTAGAACAGAATATTCTGATAGAGAGATACAAGAATTTAAAGATCCAATAAGTGGAAAAGAAGAGCTTAGAGGAAGCAAATATACGGTTCTTAACATAAATGATATTGTAGCTAGGTCTAAGTTTATAAATGACGTTTAGACTCAGTTTGGAAGACAGATACTTGCAGACGAAATTAGATCTAATCCAGAATGGTTTGACAAGATTGTTGAAAAAGAGTCTAAGGAGTCAGGCGAAAAGCTTACAAGAGAAGGATAGATTACCAAGATGTATCTTAAAGATAATTATTATAAATCTATTCTTGACAAGGCTCCAAAGAGTGTGAAAGAAGCTGTTGATATTCGATCTAAGCAATAGATGTCTCCATACGAAGAGATTACTGTATCAGACGCATAGGTTTGTATTAGACCAGCTTTGTATAGAAAGATCCGTATGAACCTTGGTAACTGGACTACAGAGCCAGATGAGTCTGGATATTCTGACGAGGAGGCTTATAAGATCCTTGAAACTGATGGATCTTGGATGAACGATCCAGAGAAGGCTAGAAAGGTTAGCAAACTTTAGCTGTTCCCTCTCAAGATGACTTACTTCAGCAATAGTCCTACAGAACTTGGTCCTGGTATATTCCAGAATCTTCCAGTGTATAACAAGATGGCTATTTTCCCTATGTTTAAGTATGCTACATAGAGTACGTCTGGTAGACAGCTTTATGATCGCATGAACAAAGAGGGTAACGAGATCGATATGATAGCATTCGAGTCTGCTGTTAAGGTTGGTGATAACCAGAATAGATATTCTCCATATAATAAAGATGTAAAGATTATAGATGGAGATATAACAACTATGGATGATGCTATCAACAATGAGTCTGATTAGTATATCGATAGGTCTACAGGAGAAGTTAAAGCTAATACTACTGAAGGAAGTAAGCTTTCTGTACAGGTGTAGGATCTTAACGGAATTCGCATGCAGCTCAATACCGATGCCCATGAGGCTACCGAAAGATCTATTGGTACACAGATGTTTAAACTCGCATTCTCTAACTTATTCGATAATCTTAAGTATGGTTTAAATAAAGCTGACTGGCAAGGTTAGAGTAAGCCTTCTAGATATGGTAGAGAAATAAAAGCTGATCTTATGGCTTGTATTAATGCTATGACTATGCTTGGTATTAATAAAGTATAGGATAGATTCTATTCTTAGAACGATGAAGGTAGGTTTACTCATATCAACTAGAGATAGGTTAGAAATCTTGTAGAAACTATTGTTAAGAATAATGGCCTTGGCGTATCTGCTGAAGAGATTATTCACAATGGTGGCGTTGTAGCATCACTTATGTCTAGAAAGGTATTTGAGCAAAGCGTATTCTCTGCAGTTAGTAAAGATGTAATAGATATATAGACCAAAGGCGGATCAGCTGTTCAGCAATCTATATTCGGCTTTACAGGTTTTGATGACAATAGCGTTAGATCCTATGAAGATGGTGATTATCATTTGCTTAACGGTGGTAGAGAGATTAGATGGAATACATAGAATGGTAGTATGGAAGTTATGCTTTCTATAAACTTCTTTAGACCAGTTGTTCCTCAAGAATACCAGAAGACATATGGCATGATGAGACAGTGGCTTATCGACCATGATGTTATTAATGGTAAAAAGACTGATGGATCTCAATCTCACTCTAAGCCTTTTGGTATTGGTTACCGTATTCCTACACAGGGTATGTCATCTATGTTTGCTATGACTGTAGCAGATGTACTTCCTACTCAATCTGGTGACACAATAGTAGTACCTAGAGAGTTTACTGCTCAGACAGGTTCTGACTTCGATGTCGATAAACTGTTTATTGCTACTATGTCTTACACAAATGGTGAATTAGATACCATTACAGAAGAGTAGGAAAAATAGATATCGGATATATTCTCTAGTAAAGTAAAAGGATCTAAGCAAAATGCAGTGCAAAAAATTTTGTAGCAAGCTTCTTATGGAGCTATATAGAATAGATTACTCAATAATTACATTGACATCATATCTGATACAAGAAACTTTTCTAACGCACGTGCTTCTATTGATACAATTACAGATGTTATTAAGTCAGAGATTCTTCCTCACTTAAAGAGTGGATTAAGCGAATATAGACCATCTATGTATGAACTTACTCCTTCGTTCTAGTCTAGACGTAAGATGGAGTTCTCTACTGGTAAAGATGGTATTGGTCCATTCGCCTTAAACGTAACAAACATGGCTCTTACACAGTTTACTCACTTGTCTATGAGATACGAAGATAATCAATTCGGATTCCATGACCTTGACTAGGTTCTTGGAGAAGATGGAGAGCGTATTTCAGACTGGTTGTCAGCTATGGTTAATGCCCATGTGGACGTTGCTAAGGATCCATATATTTTCGATCTTAATATTAACTCTGCTACATATAATCACGTAAACTTCTTGCTTAGAGCAGGAAAAGGCAAGGCTACGTTCTCATTTATTGCTTAGCCAATACTTAAGAAGTATGGATAGTTAATGGGTTCCGCTAAGGGTACATTCGGAAAGAACTTCAAGGCTGACGGAAAGTCTTAGGAACTGAACAACCATTCTTAGATATACAGTTATCTTCTTAATGTAACTAGACAGAATCTTACCGATAAGCTTGGTTTAAAGAATTTGTATAAGACATTTAAAAAGAAGTCTGGCGGCGTATCTTACGTTCTTAACGAAGATTATGTAAAGAAACATAGAGATGAAATTATCGACTCTATTAAGGGTTCTTTAAAGTCTGATGGAGAAAAGAACCAGAATGCCATCAATAAGTATGCTGCGGATATATTTAATCTTATCATAAACAACGATAAAGACATATAGTGGAAAGACGCTATGAACTTTGATAAGGGTATTTATGCTATAGAACACATTGATTCTACATTTGGATTGTATTATCAAATGCTGTCATTAAGATCATTTGGTAAGATAAAGACGTATGCAGATGAGCTTGCAGACCTTGTAAAGGTATCTAAGATCGACACAAAGAAGTTTGGTAACAATATTTCTTCCCACATCAACTTTAAGAATACATACGAGCAATTTAAATATGGAGACCATAAGGTTGAGTGGTATATAAATGACGGAAATAAATACGAGTAGAAGATTGACGAAAAGACAGGAGAAGAATTAACTCCTACTGAGACAACAGCTGCCCTTATGAGATATTTCCATAACTTGTTCTTGGATTCTAAGTTCTATAATTCTACAGAGCTTGTATAGAGAATATTGTAGAATCAAACATTCTCAGCTACTCCTTTATATGCTAATCTGCTTAGAACGGCTCTTGCTAGCTTAAATGCTGATGAATAGTTCTAGGGATATACAAAGTGGAGATTTGATAAGGATGGTAATTATACAGGAACTCCTTACGATGGATATAAACAGGTAATGAAAGATGATGTTGTACAGGCTATTGGTTCATCAATAGAAAGTATGTTAAGATTCTAGGCGTTACTTGACTTTGCTCCAAAGATTGAGGCAACAGATGATTACACTGGTCCTATAGACTTTACATTTGGTGGAGATAGATAGGAAATAGAAAGGAACTACAAAAGAATTCTGTATGGAGATAAAGAAGGAGACGAGTATGATAGAAACACAATATTCTAGAACCTCGCTAATCTTATGCAGGATATAATAGATGATCCAGATTCTGATGAAGCTCAAGGCCTTGTAGATTAGGATGGTGTTATCAGTAATGAATTATTCGAATATCTTAGACCACAGACTGGAATAAAAGGCTCAAGCGTAGGAAGAATGATGCTTTCAAAGACATAGATGAATGTTGGCGTAGAGCAGAAATAGAGACTTATGTCTGCCTTTGATTAGTTGTTGACTCATCCGTCTGAAAGAGTTAGAAGAGTAGCTAGGGATTTAGCTATATACGCATACTATTCTACATATGATACTAATAGTGCTTATTCTTTCTCTGATATAATTCCGCCTAGATACAGACGTCAGTATGATAGAGCTCTTAGCTTAGCTCTTGATTCTAGAACCAGAAATGGATACTAGCATAAATCTTTGGGAGATGCATAGTTGATGGCTAATGATATCCTTGATGTAATAGCTAGAAATCTTTATAAGAACGACGACGTTGTTCCTATGTATTTCGAAGATAAAAGAGATATTATTAAATATGAAGGTACCGTTCTTAAAGTAAATGGCATAAAGAAGAAAGTTAATGCTCTTCTTGTTTCCAATTCTAGAAGCATACCTAAATCTAGATACTTTAAGATTAAACGAGGAGATCAGTATGTTGTTTATAGATATGCTGGTGCAATCGAAGGCTTAAATAAAGAAAATAAAGCCTTGGAAACAAAGAGAGTTTATATGATTGTTCCTAAGTTTGGATTACAAATAAAAGGTACATAGTTATACGAATTCATGCAGGGTTCTGAAGGAGTTTCTATATTTGACGAAAATAAACTACCTAGCACATTTAAAGCTGATAAACTTTTGGATTATGCCGAGCAGTATGCAAACGATCTTACTGAATCTTTATCTAAAGATTAGAAGAATAGAAAATCTAAGTCAAAAGACGAGTCTAAACAAATTGTTATGTACAGATTCTCTTCTACTGTAAATCCTATGAAGATAAACGGCTCGTATTACGAAGTTAATCCTAACGACAATAAGCTTAATAACAAAGTTACAAACGAAGATGGTTCTGTAGAATTTGTATCAGCTATTAATCCTATCAATAAGATTGAGCAGGACATAAAGAGTTCTGGAGTTGATGTAAATATCAACAATGCTAATTTATAGCAGGTTGTAGAATAGATCCAATCTAGACAAGGTATCGGAATATATAGTTTCATACATTTCAATGGAGATACATCCAAGTTTGAACCATCCAAAAAGTAGATAAGCGATTATATCACATAGAAAGAAAGTGAATATGAAGATACTCTTGCTTCAGATTTAACTAAAGCTCAACGCAGATAGTTTATAGCAGAATACTCTAAGAAGCTCAAAGACGAAGCTTCAGACGTATTGTTGCAGAAGAATGTAAACGACAAGGTTGACTCTATTGTAAAGGACTTAATTTCATCAAATGTAACAAACTTTACAATATTATCTACCGGTGATGGTGTTATAGAGCAAGCTGGGGCACATTCAGCCATGCTTAATTAGTCTAATATAACATCTACACTTGGACCTTGTAGGGTATATATTCTCGGAAAAACTATAAGTAACCCGGAGTCTCTGGAAGCGGAAAAGTAGAAATATATACTTGATGACATTGATGTTAAAACCAATGAACAAGAAAGTACTGAAGATGATATAAATGTATTGTAGGATGCAGTTGACGACGCTGTTACAAATATCGAAGATATTTAGAATGCCCAGTCTGTAGATGATCTGTTATCATAGATAGAGGATTAGGGTAAACAGGAGTCTGCTCCTAGTGTTGATAATCCGAACGAAACTGCTGGTAGTTTAGATGATTTATTGTCTTAGATTGGTGCTTTGTCAGAAGAGTCCAAAGAAACAAATGATAATAAAAACTGTTAATTATGTTTTGTCCTTATTATAAAAATAAAGATGTTTTTGATGGCTTTAACAATATAATATAGGCACTTGGTGGTAAACCAATGACAGAAGAGGAATTTAGGTCCGCAGAGCTGAGAAATCAGCGACGCGGGCTTGATTACTCTGCTATGGAAGCAGCCTATAAAGCCTATCATGCTAATAATGGTAATCTTATGGATTTAGCTCCAAATGGCTAGCCATCATTAGTATTCCAATAGCTATTGTAGATATACAATGGCGATATAAATAAAGCCATAAAAGCTAAAACTAATTTATATTCAAAGACGTTTAGAAAGCACTTTGGAGATTGGCTTAGCGATAGTATCAGTAAGGATAAAGTTGATATTAACGGAGAGCCTATACTTCCTTTCGGAGAGTCATTAGAAAAAGCAAAAGCTTCTGCTTCTCTTAGGTCAAAGATTGGTATACAAAACAAATTTAAGAGAACTAATGTATATTCTACTTTCGGAGAATCTATATCAAGTGTTTTATAGAGTGGTAAAGAATAGTCTAGTAAAGACATTGTTTCAAGATTCTCATAGTTGAGATTGTTCTCTCCATAGAACGAAAAGCTTGCAGAAATTTTGTAGCGCCATGAAATACCTACTGTTTTCAAAAATCACGAAGATGGTAGTTTAATGAAGACTTATACAGTAGATGGTAAAAGTGCAATATCTATTGACCCATAGCTAGCTAACAATGTATCTAATCAGTATTTAGCTGATACATATCTTCATGAGATAGTACACGCTATAACAACAGATCCTATAAACAACGCAAAAACTAAGGAAGATATTAAATTCCGAGACCAGAATAGAAAGGTATTCAATATATTTAACAAGTTATTCCCTAAAGAGTTGTTTAGCAGAATGGATATGTCTGGTCTTTATTATTGTCTTGAAAACGAAAAAGAGTTTGCTTCTGAATTTGCTACAAGACAAGATGTAAGAAGCATGCTGTACCAAAGAGCTATTCTTGAAGATAAAAAGAATAATAAGGCTCCAATTCTTGCGTTAAAAAACCTTGTAAATAGTCTATCTAGATTATTAGTAAACAGTAATGTATTTAATACTAATAAAGATCAATTAAAGCTGTATTAGAATATTGTATCGTCTTATCTATTCAATAGACCCGTTCTTAAATTCGAAGGCTTGTAGGCGTCTAAAATAATATAGGAGGTATATAAATCTTTAGACAATTCTGTTCTATCAAACGATCAGATGTAGTAGACTAGAGAAGACCTAATTAGGGCTACTAATTATGCAGAAGTTAATAATTCCATGCGAGTTGATAGAATTAATGACACTAATCTTGGTCTTAATACGCAAGACTCAGAAGAAGCGGCACAAAAAAGAATAGAGGAGATGTGTAATAATATAGCTACTGCCTTATCAAAGAGACAGGCTGCTATTAAAGTATCTTAGCTTCCAGAAGAGTATAAGAGTGAGAATATAGAAATACTTAGGTCTCAAGTTTAGTCTTTTAAAGACCGACTTGGAGGAACGTTTTATTCAATAGCTAGTCTTGTGCAATAGATTGCCCCATAGCTTCTTGTTGATTCAAAAAAGATACACAAGATAAGACAAGAGAATATGACTATAAGCGATGCCGAGTATATGTTCTTAACACACGATAACTTTGGTACATATTAGAAGATTTTATCAGAGATTAACAGCGCTCTTAATTCTCCTACTGTAATAGATTTACTCATAAAAGAACTTGAGGATAAGCCGCAATAGGATAGAGCTACACTTAACGATATACAAAGAATAATATAGATTGTACAAAGTTCAGAAGCTGTAGCAGCAGACGCCACGTCTCTCATGTCAGAGATTCTTGTTAATAACATGAAGAAAAGATTTGCATAGATAGGTAATGATGTACATTCTCCTACAATAGCAGATTATATTAATCACCTTAAGACTATAGGATATGATACAAGCTGGTTCTACACTACTGTAGGTTCTATGGATTCTGCAAAAGACGAAGCTTTAAGAGCAATGGCTTATCTTATAGATAAGGCTACTCATAAAGCTGATAGAGATACTCATGACAGAGTTGTAGAACTTATGTAGCTTAAAGAATAGCTCAAGTTTGGAGAAAGTGTTCTTGATCTTTATGAGGTTGATGATAATGGATTTACTACAGGTTACTTAGTAAGAGATTTGAACTATGGCAAATTTTTTAGAAAGAGATAGGAGTTCATGGAAAAGCTTAATCTTAAATACGGATTGGACCCATCTAATAGAGAATAGCCAAAAGGTGATGATGGCGTAAAATGGAGTAAAGAAGTAAATGATTGGTTAAGCAAAAACTGTCATAGAAAATATAAGAAAGAATACTACGAAGCATTTTCTAATCTTTCTGCTGATACTATGAGAGCACGCGATTCTATTCAGATATAGATTAAAGCTATAAAGTCGAGATGTAAAGACGAGTTTGGAAACTATCATTTTGATAGACTTACAGATTCTGAATGGAATACACTTAGAGGATTATATATACAAAAGAAACAGTTAGCTTCCGACTATGATGTAAATGGAGAGCTTAAGATAGAAGGTACTCCAGAGTACCGTATAGCCAAAGAACTTTAGAAACTGAACGAGACTCTTTTTAATTCTTCTGATAAAGTTAAGAAGGACACAAAGAGATGGCAGGCTGACAGAGACAAGGTTATCCAGGAATGCGGCGGTCTTGAAGAAATGGCTAAAGGTGAAGATGGTAATTTCGATTTCGACAAGCTTAGAAAATGGGACTCAAGAAATAGTAAAACTAGACTTAAGGTAAACGAAGAGACAGGTAAAGCATTACTTTGGGAAACTATTGACAACGAAGCAGAGAAGCCTGTATATGCAATAATTGTAGATGGAGTTAGCGACCATGGAGCTAGATATGAAGAATTGCAGCAACAGAAGTACAATATATTGTCTACATATAGAGATTACAATACCGGTGATATAAATCCATCTAAATTGTAGAAGTCTATACAGAATAAAATACAAGCTATAGACAAAGAGCTAGCTAAGATTAGAAAACAAGCTGTAATAGAAGATAAAGATTTAAAGAAACTTGCTAAAAATCGTGCAAAAATTTTTAGAAAATATGCTAAGTCTTCACTGACTGACGTGTATAAAGAAATGCACAGGTTGGCAGTTCTTAGAGATAAGGAAGAGCCAGGTTACCTTGATACCTTTTAGAGAAATACTGGTAGGCTTGTTGAGGATGTAGAAGGAGAAATATCATGGCAAGCTAAACCTTGGTTTAGAAAAGTAGTTGCAAAGTAGGCTTACTATGACAGATTTATGGAGGTATTGCCAGGAGATGGTTATCTTAACTCTGACGAGAACAATGATTTACTCGATAAGGATTTCGACGAGAGTTACGGATAGGCATTTGTACCAAAGAAGGAATTATACGACAATTCTAAGCAGTATAACAAGATTGTTAAATCAAAAACTCTTAAAGCTCTTTATGACAAGACGTATCAAACAATTAAAGAGTCTAACGAATTGTAGACAAATAGAAATTATGTAGACAATTATCTTCTCCCATAGATAACTGGTTCATTCTTCAAATACCTCAAAAAGCACAGCGGCAAATGGAGGATGGCTTGGGACTTTATTAAAACTGGTAATGTAGACCCATCTTCTTCTGGAGGTGCTCTTAGAGAATATTTCAAAGATACTGTTGGTATTGGAGAGAAAGGATGGGAGCAAGATGGCACATACGGATAGTTTATTGATTAGGCGTTGTCTGACCAGGATTAGTTTGGAGATATTATCAACTCGAAAGATCCTACATTCGGTAGTGAAATAAGCGGAGAGCGCCCAGATGGTAGACAGCTTAATATGATACCATAGTACTATACAAGAAGACTTAAGGACACATCATAGCTCTCATCTGATTTAATAGGTATACTTGGAGAGTACTACAACTAGTCTCAGAAGTATAAGAACAAGAAGTAGATAGAAGCTACGTGCGAATCTATGGTTGATATGATTGAGAATAGAAATCATGAAAAGGTATCAATTACTGGTAGTATAGGTAATCTTAAGAGAACTACTAGAAATGTTACTGGAAAGTCTTCTAATACATATAAGGCTGCTAGAAAATTCTTGGATATGAATCTGTACAATATACGCTCGTCAAGAATGTAGGTCAATATATTCGGTAGACAGGTTAATATGGGTAAAGTGGCTTAGTTGTTTAGAGCAGCTACAACACTCGTAAACCTTGGCTGCAATATAGCCGTAGCAGGAACTGGTTTCACTACTGCCATATGGGCACATATTGTAAATTCTATAGTTGGATAGAAATATAGTTTTTCAGATGCCTGTGCTGCCACTAGATTCGTCTTGCATCATTTAGTTGAAAATGGCATGGGTGCCAAATATATAGAAGACCACAATTCTAAAGACCTATTGATGCTTATAATGGAGCATTTTAATGTAGCAAGTTAGCTTGAGAGAAAAATGAAGGATTCAAATAGAAATAAGTTCATAAATGCCATAACTCATAACTGGGCATTTGGCGGACTTACTATGTTTGACTTTTGTGCTAAGGCTCCTATAGCTATTTCTACTATAATGTCTTACAGGTATTACAATGGAGAATTTACAACCAAGGATGACGTTATAATGAATAATATCCTTAATCCAGAAGAGGCTAAAAAGCGTGTTAAAGAGTGGAAGAAAGGAAAAAGCCTGCTGTCTATCATGAAAGAAGAAAATGGTAAGCTTACTGTAGATAAACAGTATTACAAGTAGTATAAACAGATAGAAGATGTACTCCATTTTAGAATTGAGAGATATGCAGAAAATGCAGATGGTATGGCTACCGAATCACAAAAGGCTGCTATTACAACAAATGCATTAGGTGCTGCAGTTTTGGTTCATAGACAATATTTCCCTCTTATGCTTCAAGAGAGATTCGGAGATACCGTATGGGATGATTCTACTTAGCAATTTAAAGGCGGCTCATTTAGGTCTGGATTACAATTACTTAATGTGTTATCTAAAGGGTATTCTGATGAAGCAAACCTCTAGAACTTCTAGGTAAACAGAAAGAAATCAATCTTAACTGGTCTTGCAGCAGGTGCTGCATTAGGCTCATTCTTGCCTATTGTTGGCCCTATGGCTGGTGTTGCTATAGGTTCTGCGATTGGAGCATTATTGGGCGCTAGAGCGAAAAATTCTAGGTCTTTACAGAGATATTTGTACGACAATTCATCAGAAAGTTAGGCTAGATTGTGCAGATTTAGACGTCAGCAATTAAAACGTCTTGCGACAGAAATTGCTTTATACAAGCTTGTCGTTTGCCCTGCTGTCGCCCTAATATGTGCATATGCTGATTCTGATGACGACAACAAATTAATGTAGCTGCTTGCATATATTGCTGTACGTACAAAATGGGAGGTATTTACTCCTTATCGTTTTGACGATGCATTAAATAACTTCAAATCTGTATCAGCGCAGACTGGTACTTTGGACGCAATTTAGAACGTTGCAAAATCCGTTCCAGAATACGCATTATATTCCATTATGCCTCGAGGGTCGCTATTGGATACTTTCCTAGGTGGCTCCATTAACGATTATGATTCAAGTATATAGCGAGGCATTTACTCTGATTACAATATTCCATTTACAGATACTGAATGGAATAAAGCTTCAAGAGATATATTCAAAGCAACACCATTTCATCATGCTTATGAACAAATTCTTGACTCAAAGAGTAAAAGAAGCTATTACGAAAATCAAATCATTCAAAATAAATCTTCAGATGACCCATTATATAATTGGGCTTTAGATAAGTTTAGTAAATAATAAAAAAGACCCCGACTGCTCTCACGAGTGGCCGGGGTTTATTTATTCACTAATTCAAAACTTCTGGGGAATAGTATCCCCAATATATTGCGTTATCAACTACATTCTGCTTTGTCAGGATATCGAATCCACCTTGTTCTATACAAGATGCTTCAGCTTTCTTTGCTTTTGGTATTTCGTATAAGACTTCAAGAAGAACTTTACTATTAGATTCTACATCAGTCTTAGAGTCGAAATAATATTCGTACTCAGATTGTTTGTATATCCAATAACGCTGCGCAACAGAAATAGGATTATAAAGAAGTCTAATATACTTCTTTTCTCCCACTGTAACTATTTCTGAAGAGTGAAGAGCATTTGTAGTTAGTAATTCCCTATTTGTTATTATATAGGGAACTACAAATATAGAGTTATTTTTAAACTTCTCTTTATTAAACATCCAAAATTGCTGCTTCCAATTCTTCACCTGTAGCACAATTCTCAAAATCGTCTACGTTAAGCGTATTTTCAAGATCCATAACGTTAAATGTGTTTTCTAACACTTCAACATTCAAAGTTTCGTTTTTCATTTTACTTATAGGTTTAAAGTTTCACTACCGTCTCCAGTATAGTAATCATAGCTATGGTCCCAGCTGTCTGTTCCCAAGTGCCATAAATACGCTATCATGAAATCATGTATTGCTACGTCTCTAGAAGTAACTTGAAACGCAGATAACCTGAATACCCTTATTTCATTGCTACCTGTTGTATCGATAGCGATGATATAGAATTCAAATCTCCATTTATCGATTTCGTCATTGCTCAATTCTAGTACATTAGCAAGGTACCAATATACTGCTTTCTGATAAAAACACAATTGCCTACAGTAATCAAATTCTTTCATACTGTCTTCAAAGTGCCATAATTTAGCTGTAGTTTTGATATCCATAATTGTACATGTCTTTGTGTCAAAGTTGAATGTACAACTATCAAGCAATGATTTACATGCGATAGAGGTATAAGCTCCATGATTCAGTTCGTCTATAACCCAGTAATCCCAGTTTATCTGGAACTCATGATATACGTGTATACTGCCATGCTCACCAGCTCTTCGTATTAGTTGTCTTGCTAACTTATGTTCTCCAACATTATGCTGAATCTTCATAAGCTGGTCTAAGTCATACTGAGATATAAGTATTTTCTTAGACTTAATAGCTTCGATATAATCCTTATACTCTACGCTTATTTTAAGCGCTTCTGAGAGGATTTTATCTTCACTCTTGCCAACTATACTATAAGACTTGCGATAAGCCTCTGAGAGCTGTTTATTTAGCTCTATTTCAACGGTATTTATTAAGTTTTCACAGAACTTTTGTGCTTGCGCACTTTTAGGCTTGTCGCCATCGAACAGAACGTAATCATTCCAGAATTGATCTGGCTGAAGCAGGAACTCATGTATCATAGTTCCTTTACGTAACTGTGGCAAATCTAAGCCTTTCTCTTTACCGTCCAGCATATTACGAAAATAGGCCGGTCCTTTGTTTAAGAACCAGCCTATCGCACTATTACTAATACGCGACGAGTCCGAATAGTAGTCAATTTCGTACTTCGGAATCTTATATTCAGGTATTTTGTACTCTGGTGTCTTCATTAGCATCCTGAACAACAATCACAACAAATGTCTTCAGAGAACTTAGTCTTCTTAACGTTCTTGTGATTGTTCTCTTTACAAGAACGAGCATGAGGCTTTAGGGTACCTTTTGAAGAAAGGTTCATATCCTCAAACAACTCTTCGAATGTCGTAGTAGGATAGTCATTTGCCTCTTTTACAAAAGATGCAATGTTATCAAAACTACATACTTCGAAATTGTCCTTGATAAAGTCTGTTAAAGATTTAACTTCCTTCTTGTCGTTAAGCTTGTCATTCAATACCTCCATTATAAGAGATGGAGACATCTCATCAAACTCACGCCAATAGCGGATACGAGAACAACGATCTATCAAGTATTCTGATATCTCGCTTTCATCATTACATGTAAACAAAATCATATGCTTACCCTTGGTATCGGAGCCATCCAATATCTGCAACAATACAGAATCATCATAATCCGCAAGAACTTTATCAAGTTCGTCGAATAAGAAGCAAACACTTGTGTCACCAAGTTTTTCTACAAGATTTCTAAGGATATATGGACGTATATTTTTGTCTATATTTATAATTGGAAGACCACTCTTATTGGCAATTACCTTAGCCATTACAGTCTTTCCAGAACCCTTTAATCCTGCAAGCATCACACCAGTAAATCCGCTTTCAGACAGATTATAACTATTAATAACCTTATCTATAAAGCGTTCGTCACGTTGTGTACAATATACCTTAGAAGGTAAAGATAAGCCGCTAGACTCTTCGAGTGATATTGCGTCGGTATAACGGTCTACGCTAATATGGTAAACCATTCCTGGAGTTAAATCACACTCAAGACCTTCTGTGTTAAACTTAAAGTTTACGCTCTTACCTACTTTCAAAAATTTCTTTTCCATATTTACTGATATTATAATACTCAAATATTGGTTTTCATCTTTTCTATCATCTCATCTACCTGACTTTGGTTACGTACGAGATAACATTTCATTTTACTTCGATGCCGCTTAAGATAACGCTTAAACAGTTTCCATCTAAGAGGGAATGAATCTCCCATAAAACCTTTACATTCTACTACAAACCCATTTCCTATGAAGTCAGGTAGATATGTTAAAGCCCTTATTTTTTCACCCAAATACTCGAATTTGTCCAGTAATACGAAATGCTTTGGCTCATATTTAACTGGTATCCCAGCTTTCATAAAAGCTTCATAAGTATAGCATTCGAGCTTACTCTTAAAAGAGAGACCATACTTATCGACTTTTGTCGCATTCCGTACTCTGCCTTTGGATTTCTTTTTAGATTTCTTGTCTATCATAATAAAAATTCTCTCCCCTTATCTTGGATACAGAAGTTCTATTAAAATAGACAATTTCGCCATCAGTTACTTTTTGTTCACCTCCATGATGGACACATACGCATATACATCCATCATCACTATAACTATCCCAGATAGTCATCTGCAATTTGTTTGGAAGATAAATACGCATAAATCCACCTTTGTCAAGATGAATTTTCTTAGTCAGCTTTTTTGTAAGCCATTTATGCAATAGAGGAGACATTACTGCACCTCCCAGCACACCTAATAGGCATCCTATTACTACATCAATCATATTTCTGTAACGTTTTTGTTAACCAGTCTTTCATGGTGCTAAATCCGTTGTCACGAACAGCATCTGATAGATCTTTGGCTTTAAATTTTTTATTAATAAAAAAAGCATCTATTTTGTATTGTTTGCTATATTGTCTAGCCTTAAGCATACCTGTTTGATCTCTATCATACAGTATAACTATATGTTTCCATTTGGAACGTAGAGACCTGAGTATATCTTCAGGTATAAATACTGTCTCACTAGCAGCAGCTATTGCATTAAAACCCATCTCGTAGCAACACATAACATCTTTCAATGACTTTGTTATTATGAGTAGGTCGCCTCCTTCCTTAGGCAATTCGGATAATCCCTGTACGTGCCTATTTGTCAGATTGGTACGCCATTTAGTAAACTTGGAAGCAAGTGGACGATAAATCTTAAACTTATCATACACTTTATATGCATACATAGGACTATTTTCTTTGTAGATACTTCGGACGATACTATTACAAAGAAAGTATTTAATGCTGAACACATTGAACTTTTTTAATGTATCAATATGTATTCCGAACTGTCTCCAGTACTGTTTATCTACATTGGTAAACGGCTGTCGAACTATTCCGATATCGGTGTCTCCTTTCGGTTTATCGTACGTATTTGTCCTTACGATTGTATTAGGATTTATTCTGCGTACGATTCTCAATAATTCTCGTTCAAGTTCTTCTCTAGTCGTTATACCTTTGTATTCTTTTAGGAACTTCAAAGAGTTTCCACACTCTCCGGTTCCAAGGTCTTTCCATAATAGTCCTCCTGTTTTGGAATGAAATATTCCAAATGAAGGGTTCTTATCTCCAGACCTTAAAGGACTATTCATAAGTTTTCCAACTTTAAATTGTCCTAAACAATACGTATAGATGTCTAAATCATTTACTTTGTCCAAGATGTCTCTCAAGGACATAGTAATTGCTGTTCTAGTACTATACATAACTTATAAGTTAGGGGCTAGGTGCGAATTCGAACCGCTTCCTTGCAAGGATCCAATCTAGCCATATAGTGGAGAGTGCCGGAATCGAACCGGCAAGACACGCACTCGTTGTCGTCACACCAGATGTCTGCAGACTTACTCCCATTAAATAGTCTCCGGCAAGGAATCGAACCTTTATAATTTCCGTACAGAGCACGTTATTATACGCCATATCTAGAATGCACCGGAGCAATATAGGTATCTATATAAACTGCAAATTTATTAATATAAGAGATTTTATATATTAGCATGCGTGCATAGATACTTTTCCATAGGGTTCCGTCGAGCTTTTTATTGTTTTGTTCTGAGTTGTTCAAAAAATCTCGTTTATGTATAGTTTATTACATATTTTACGTACATAACAAATACTCAACTCTGGCCTATACTTTTTATTAGATTAAGATCATTGCTACTAAATAAGTTTCTTTCTTAATAGTAGATAATCTTTCGTTCTGCCTAGGCAGTTAGCCTCTATACCTAGCTCTTTTTGCATAGTGGAGTATACGGGAATCGAACCCGTATTGCCTTCTTTTCCGTAAGAAGGTCACCATTCTCAGTGCGCACATACATACCCCTTATAAATTAGTGCTTGCAAAAGGAATCGAACCTTTAAACCGAAGCTTTCGTTAAAACTCATTAGTCGACTTCATGAGTTAATGCATACGCACCTACTAACAACCCAGCTTACCAATACTGTGTATACAAGCAAATTGAGCAGTTTAATGACATGCTCAGGTCTACGTTGACGGACGTATAGCAGTTTACGGAGATGCTAAGCTCGGACTTTAGGTTATTCAAACCCGCACTTACGTAGCGTACACGCGTATGAAATCTGATGCCAGATGAACTGAGCATCATAGATAATGTCGGCCTTCACAGGCGAACAGAGTTATTGCTTTCACAAGCTTTAACTCTTCTTATCATTAAGAGTAATAGTGGCTCTGTTGGGATTCGAACCCAACTGGACTGTTTGTCTATATAACAAAATAATGATCAAAACGTCGATTTGGATAGTTTTCGCATATGTCCATGCCTGTGTCTCACGACACCCTGCGAGCCTTATTGGAGGCATTTCACCTCCATAGGGTAACTGAATTACCTAGCTCCACCAACACCCTTTCATGGCAGTATTACCTCCCTGGGGTGTATCCACTTGTCGTATAGTTTGACACTCCTGCTATGTAGACGGTATAAGAACCATCTACCGGATTTCATACAATCAAGTAGTATTTCTATTTCTTCAGGCGTAAATCCCTTAAAACGGAAGATCTGATGCACCTGATGCATCCGCAGTCTCCGGAGTAACGGTTGGTGGTACGTTAAGCGGATCGTTGTTCTCCTTGTCGGCAACAACTGGTCGCTCCATAAGATCGTTCTTAAAGAGCTTAATCTGCGAATCTGTATTAGACATGTCTTCAACGAAGATTCCGAGCTTACTTACTTGAGTATAGCCCTTCTTGTCATAGATAACCTTCAAACGGAGCTTTTTCTTAGTAGCAATCATAGGATCAAGCATCTGCTTTGTCCAGTCAATCATCTCCTTGAATGTAGAAAGCTCTGCATCTGGTCTCTGTGGGTAGAAACAATCAAGAATCTGGCAAACTCGTCCAAACTGAGCGTTATCACGCTTCTGCAAGTCTTCGTCTGTCTTAATATACATTCCCTTTGTGTTCTTCCATTCCGTCATAGTAGCTGTCTGACCATTCTCATTCTCAAATACGATCTCGAGAAAGTCGAGACCCTGAGGAGACTTGTTACAGTTTACCTCTTTAAGAGTGATGTTCTGGTTGATGCCTACTGGCATATAACTACTATTACTAAATTCTTCGTTGTTAATTGCGGCTGTCTTTGTACTAAACATAATCTCTATTATTTTAATATACGTAATGCTAACATATCAAGTTTGTTCTCAGCATAGTATGCTGTTGATCGAATAAACCGATATATCAATTTACTTAAATATTCTATCCCAATGTGTTGTAAGTGTCCCATCTTCATTACCTTCTGCAATAACGATATCCTTTCCAGCTATGTGTCTTGCACGGGCTTCCATGATGGTATCAGAGACACCACCTTTAAAGGATATATGTGTTTCATTTCCTTTGCGATATACATAACCTACCGCATCAGCTAATCCACACACAATCTTACTCAGCTTACCAACTAAGTCGAGCTCTTTTGCAGAAACTTCAACACCGTCCTTTTCAGTTACGGTGTCTTTAACGTGACCTACAAGAATAAATTCGTCACACAAATCTCGGAACATATCAACTACCTTCTTTACTGCGTCTCTAAGATACTTATAGCCTGCACCATTAGGCAAAGTTGTGACGTCTGTGCCGTCCCATTTTTTCCCAAGTGGTGTTTGGCGATAGAGTGTACAAGCATAGCTCATACAAATATCCTCAAGTCGTGTAGCATTGTCAATAGTGATATGCTTATAGAAATTATGACCTACTTCTTTATTCTTGGCACGAATGGCACTTGCTGCTTCTCCTAAATCATTGATCGTACGACACTGGATGGCCATCGCATCAACGAAGACAGAGCCTCCCTCAAGGTCTATGATAAGGTTATTATCCAGCTGTGCAAGACAAGATGTCTTACCAGCCTTTGGAAGACCATAGAGTATAAGATATCTAGGATTTTCAGAAACTGCAGGAATTTTACTAGTAGGTAATGTTAAACTCATGATACAATGATACTAAAAGTTTTAATTAAAGCTTAATGTTAATACTAATGATTGTCTTCTTAATCTCTGGACTAAGTGAAGAGATGAAGTTGTAATCACTAAAATCAGAGTAACTATAAATGTCGGTACCAATCTGAATCTCATCATTGTAGAAAATGATAGGGAGACCATTCTCAAGACGGTAAATCTTACCGAGCTTAATACCCTTCATAATACTCTTCTTCTTGCCATAGTTAGCAAGAATATCACAAGCCTTTGCGAACAAAGCGTCGTCCTTCAGATGCTTGTAGATATAAGTATGATCCAACTCGTTGAACATGGCATCAATCAGATTATCGTCCTCCTTCTTTGTGTTAAACAAATAAGAGTTGTTCTTCTTTACAGTAGAAAGAATAATATCATCGAGAATCTGAGAATAAATGTTACCATTGTTAGTGTTCTTAATGTTGTTGTCAGTAAACTTAATATCGTATGTTGTCATAATTCAGCCTAAATTTTAATTGCTTAACTTTCTATCAAGTTGTTATATGCTAAGTCATTCTGGAATTCAAGTATGCAGGGCTTTCCTGCGTCTCGATTCTTCAAGATGTGTAGATACACCTTGTTCTGAGTAGGTAAATGGCTCGGGCCGTATTCTTGTATTCCAAGAATTTCTGGCCTATGAATAACTATAACATAATCGCTAGCTTGAAATAAAGCATCAGCAGATGAAATGTCGCTTCTCATAGGATAATGCGACAAAGGATTGTTTATTCTTTCTGGTGATTCAATATTTCTATTCATCTGTGCTAGTTGTAACACTGATGTCATAGGATACTTTTTGGCACTTATGAAAACCCTTTCGAGTTCTTGCATGGTTTCTATAACGCTGCCTATCGGCTTCGTCAATAGAGCATGGTCATACATTATCACAAAGTGCTTATCGGTACCCTTTATATATGTATTATAGAAATACTTAATAATGTCTTCTGCTTCCTTGGGAGTTGTAGGATTATCTACAAACCATATAGGATACTCCTTTAGTTGATTAGATACTGAGATGACTTTTCTGAAGGTATCGTCATCTAGGTCCGTTTCCGAACTATACAAAGTCGAAGTCGTTTTCCTAAGCTTACTAGAAAGCGTTCTTCCAACTTGCCTAAATCCAACCATCTCTAACGAGAAAATCAGAATCACTATTTCTTCACCAGGATTCAAATCAACAATATCAGTTGAGATCTCATTAGCAAATGAGCTCTTACCACTTCCTGAAATACCAGCTATGGTGTAAACGGTATTAGGTTCAATACCTCCCATACACTGCTTATTAAACTTAGCCCATCTAGTCTTTAGAGATGTTATAGAGTGATCTCTACGACCAGATATGTAGTTTATCGCCTCTTGGGCTACAACTGACATTGGTCTTATAAGATTAGATAAGTTCTGTTCCATAAGTCGATTCCTCAATTTTAGAGTTGTCTTGCATTTCTTCCTCAGATTCTTCCCATTGATGGTCTACGAGCCATCTCCACATCGTCTTCATGTAACTTAGTTTACCCTCGTTAGTCTTTTTCTTCATTTCGAAGTCGAGACACTGAATAAGATGCTGAGCCATAGCTTCGCTTTGACCTACATAAACATTAAATAAATGTCTACACTTGTTAACGTTGGCTCTCAGATAGTTTTTAGTACCATCTGGTCGTAGAACGTATATTGGGTACATTTCATAGAACAGATCGAAATAGTCCTTTTTTGGGCGGACTACATCCTTAAGCGTATCTGTTGCATGATATGTAATTGACTTACCTCTCTCGATCGAGGTAATAAGTCCCTGAGAAATTAAGTTTGATATTTCTTCGTCGCTAACTAGGCTGACAATTTTGCGGACGTCTTGATTATAAGTTTTTTGATTCTTATCCAATACCAAACTTAGGAATATTAATTGATTTGAATTTAGTCCTGGAATATCCAGGAGTTTTGTGTTTAGTTCAATAATCATCTTATATACGTTGATAAACGATTAATCATCGAATATTGTCAACTGGCGGTTAACAAACTCACTAGCTATCTTTTTTGCTTTGCTAATGTAGTACTGGTAATCCAGATGACGTTTTTCTATTGGTGTGGCATCTATCTTGTTAAGAAGTCGGACTCCATATTCTGTTATTTTTGTTTCAGAACGACTTTCGTACATTTTGTCCTTAATTCTTATAAGATAGTAGCCACTGCTTGACGCGTAGCATCTATTAATACGGTGGATGATGTTTCCACCATACTCAACTTTTGATTCCTTGTTTACGCTTTGTGACATCAAGAAATCACGGATATCTCTATCCTTCTTAATAAACTTGTCTATCGGTTCATTGTTTAAAAAATAGTTTATCACAGCTTTGGAGATAACAACTGGTGTCATGCTGTTGTTAAGACCAATTTCTGTGATAAACCTGCCTTTCTTTTCTATCAGTCTCGGATCTCCAGATTGAGAATATCCTTTGCGAACACCAAAGTAATTGTTCACGTCGTACTGATAAAACGACTCGTAATCATCGGATTCGAATGTTAGCTGGGTTAATTGCTCAACTTCCTTAATTGCATCGGCTATTGCGAAGCGGGCGGATTTGTCGGCAATGTAGACGACACCATCTGTATTGACTTGTACAATCTTACAATTCAATTCTAGAAGCCTATCCACTAACATAAGTAGTATAAGTTGCCCATTTATACGTATCTTGTATACGTTAAGTGGATCATAAGCCCAGCTACTTTCTTGTTGCATCTTTCCTGTAAGAGCATTAAGAGCCTGTTTAAATGCCTTAGACTTTAATAACTCTCCATTACGTTTGGCAGCCAAGCGCTCCTTGTATAGAGCACTGTACACATTCCAAAAATCTTCTCCTAAGTGAACCGGAAGCCAATGGTTTATAATGGCTAGCGAAGGATACATAGACGTAACGTCGGAGTGTCCTATAAACTGTTCAGCTGTAGGTTTGTAGACTCTAGGTTCGTTGATGGTGTGTATACCACCTTCGCCTATAGAGTAGCAAATGTTTGAGAGAACAAACTTCTTCTCATAGTTTTCTTGTTTCTTATCAGACTTACTTGCGTTGCAAGTAGCATTCTTTACATCCAATAAGACTTCTTTCAACTTTGGATTAGAATATTGTATAAATGGGAGTATAATGTCACCTAGACGAATATTTCCGACTTTTCTGGTACGGGTTTTCAATTCATCTTTTGTAGTTTTAGCAATATCTAGAGTTTTGCGCAAGAGCACTTCTTCTCCAAATCGTACACCACTCATCGACAGTGCATCAAACCCCCATTCTTTTTCTACTTCAAGACGTAGTTCTACATCTTCTTTTACTTTGTTAAGCAAAGTTTCAGTAGCTTCTACGTCGTTCACGTTATACTCTATCATAGCGTCAATATCACATTCCTGGATCTGCAGGTCAAAGCTTCCTTCATACTCTTGTACATTTGGCATATGTAAGAGTATTTCTATTTCTTTTAAGCTTTTCTGCTGTTTGGCACTATAGAGCATCAACATAAGATCAAACGAATAGAAGTAGTTTGAATACTTATACGCTTTAATCTTATCAATATTTCCTGTTTTTTCCGAACTTATTATTTCTTTACTAAGATAATAGAGAGAACTACAAATTCTCGAGTATCCTAGTCGCTTCATTCTACTGCAGAAATGTATAATGTAACTTATGATTATGTCATCATAATGCTTATTGTTATAGCCGCACATTATATGATCAGTTCTGTTTGTGTAGAAGAAGTCAACTAGTTCTTCTAGTTGATTTTTACGACAGGATATCTCGAATTTATATAGTTTATGACTCTCTGAATCTTTACAAGTACAATGAAAACAGTTTGGAAAAACTTCTATGTCATATAGAACTACTGGTCTTTCCTTTACTATCATAGTCCCTAGTGAGGGTTTGCACCTCGCAGTCATATCCTTTTGGAGCACACTAGGGTGACCAGTGGTGTCCTGGTCGGTTTTGAAGAAGTTACGCCTTAAGCTGCCATTCGCATTTTATTTGCGCCTGGTAACAGGAGTCGTCCCGTCTTCTTACGATGGTCTTTAAGGTTTGTACAAACAAGATTACTGCGTTTTGCTTTTACCTTATTCGTCTCCTTACGAGCCATCTTGATGACTTTACTGCTTTCTGGAAGATTGTTTACTCCTCCATGTTTAGCAGTCTCGCCATTGTCTTTTATCTGAGCAACTTCCTGCTCAGTAAACTTGTCGTCCGAATGCTGGAATCGTCCTACAAGTTGTAATTTGTCATATTTAGATACAACTAAGTCTCTAATATGTTCTTCTGCGGCATTCTTTTCTGCTTCCCAAACCGGGAACTGCTGCGCGTAGAACAAGTCGTCTTTCTTAACTGGGCATGGGTGCTTTCGCTCCCATTTCTGCAACTTGTGTTGAACATACCCTTCCATGAGCTCGGTATGGTTAAGCTTCGTAACCTTTCTGCGAGATTCAATTTTAATTGAATCACGCTTGAGTAGTATGAACCAAGATTTCTTCCTGGAAAGACCATGGATACAATGTTCTTTACAGAACTTAGAAGTAGTTCCGTGAGACTTATTAAAGTCTTTAAGCCACTTCTCTTTGATGTCACGATATTTTTCAACATAATCGTCCAAATATTGATTATTTTGGGTATTCATAACGTTGCCTCCTATAATTAAGCTGCCTGTTTAACTGACTTTTGTTTAATTTCTTTAACCTGCGTAGGTTTCTTGTTTACGGCTTTAGCCTTAACTTTGAGCCCACGACGAAGCTTGCGTCCTTCAGCCTTAGAGCCGTGACGGAAGTTATATGTGTTCTTCTCAAGAGCCTCCTTAGCCTTTTTCTTAGCTTTACGGAGATTGTAGAAGTTCACACTAGCATTCTTTGAGCACTCGATAGTATGAGGATCTCCTCCCTTCTTGTGCTTGTTGTGATTGCCTGACATATCTATGCCAGCCTCCTCAAACGGAGACTTATCATCAGAACGATACTGATAGAACGTAGCATTACCTACGAGATCACGCAGTTTTGCTACTACGCTTGCTGGCACATCCTTAAAGAATGCTGTAGAGTTAGTAATGCATGCAGACTTAATACCGCAATCCTTTACCAGCTTCTCGAGCTCCTTCTTTTTCTTCAGAACAGAATCACATACAACTGTGATATTGTATACAGTAGCGTTGTCCCACTGTTTCTTTGCGATGTCTATCACCTTCTTAGTGTCTGCATCATTGAGATGCATACGCTTGCACCGACGTGTAACTGATGCGATATGACGAGCCATAGCGACATTACGACGCTCTTCCTGCTTCTTCAAACGGTCCTCCAGAGTGATTTTAACAGGCTCTGAAGCCTTTTCCTTCTTGGAGTCGATCAGTTTATCCATGATGCTCTTTTTGCGGGCCTTACGGGCCTCTACGCGAGCCTTAGAAGCGGCATATTTAGCCTCTTCGTGAGCCTTCTTTTCAGCCTTTTTCTTAGCCTTAGCATCGTCTTTCGCTGCAGCGATTTCTGTATTTTTTACAGCAGCCTTAGACTCTTCCTTCTTAGCTGCCTCAGCCTTAACTGGTGTAGTTCCTATCTTAGCCTGAACCTTCTTGAGGTTCTTCTTGTTATTCTTCTTTGACATAATTTTGATAATTTAATGTGTTAATAATGTTATTTTTAAGGCAAGGGATTCCTTATTGTGGTTCGTGTAAGCCTCGATCTTACTCCTTTCGGCGACCCTTATATTTGTCTCGAACCTATAGCATTAAGCTGCTAGATCCATTTTGAACTTATCAGCAATAGTATCTTTAATCTCAATAGAAGTCTCATTGTTAAACTTCTCGAGATTAGCGTCGAACTTATTTGCTAGTAGCTGCTGATCATGGATAAGCTGAGCAATCTTAGCTGATGAGAATACCTCACGCTTAGGCATAGCTTTCAATCCCTTTTTTGCCTTAGTTGATTGATCAAGTGTCTTGATCATCTTAAGTTGTGCTATTGCCTCCTTTGCCTCACATGCTGCGAAAATACTATAGTTATTTGTCTTCTTAAAATCCTCGTAAGAGAATGTAGTTGTACCTGTATTAAGAGCTACCAAAATACCCTTAATCATAATACGCTTCTCACTAAGCTGTACAATCTGGTTATACAGGCTCTTGAGATCTAAGCCAGAACCCTGCTTTGCTGCAATTGCCTTCTTAGACATGAGGTTCTCTGCTCGAATAATTCGCCAATACTTATTGATAGTGATATCAATGTTCTTACGAATTGTAATGATGTTTGCTGAGTTCAATTTAATTGATTTCTTATTCATATAGTTTGATTAAAATTAAACAATTTACTTGAATCAGCCATTTACCTAGTTCCTATATTACATATAACTGTAATAAAGAATAAAAGACATCCATTGGCAATCCTGCCCCGCAGGGCGGATTACCTATTCTCCGCAGAGAACGTTTAAGGATGTCTTTTAATATAAACTAATAATATTGTCTTTGTATTTCGTTATAAACAATAACGGCAATACCATGCATGAATGTGTACTCTTCTGCTCGCAGTTCATACACCATTCCCGCAGGAATGTTTCTGTTTATGGCATTACTCGTTTAGCGTTTACAATTCCGTACTCCAACTCAATCATTGGTTTACCGATGCAGTCTTTAACCTGCAAAACTTCTTTACGTCCGTTGATATTGATAACAATTTTCTCAGGATACTCTTGCTGAGCGTTAAGCCTTGGCCCTGACACCCGGGACCCCGCAGGGTCCGCTCCTACGCCATCAGCAATGCTAGAATTCTGACATACTTTTGTCGCAACATCATACAGTCGTTCTACGACCCAGTTAAAGTTTTTGTCTTTAACTCCTTTCATCACAATTTCTTGTGATAGTCCTTCCATAATGGCTTTTTGGTTAAGCCCTGTGGAAAGACTCACTAGTGCATCCCATACCTTGAGAGCGAAACTCTCAAATGGTAAGGTTTGCTCGCAGCCGATTATCTTGTTCCAGAAATGAAACTTAGTTGAACCCAGAGTAATACTACCATCATCGTTAATGGTATAGATTTTGTACTTCTCTGTATGGTCCAACTTTTCATAAACGGCTGCCTTAATCTTTGGTTCGGAGAGCATTACAGCAATAAGCTTAACACTCTTCTCAGTTAAAACAGCCTCCATGAATCCTACGCGATCTTATCAGCTGGTTTTGACTCTGCCTTCTGACGCTCGTAGTCAGCAATGATCTTCTCATTTGCTGAGATGGCAGATACGCACTGTGCTTTAGCCTTCTGCAACTGCTCGATCATGGCGTCAAGACGAGCTATCTCACCACGGTTGAGGTCGTTAAGAATACCACCCAAATCCTTAGGATCTGAGAACACAGCCTTAGAATTCTTGTCCTTGAGAGCGTTCTGGACAGCCTCTTCAGTGGTCTCACCAAACTTGGTGCTGTTCTCACCGAGAGGAATATCGATCTGGTTGTCGGTGCCCTCATTGAGACGGCAAACGACGTCACCGATTGCGTTCTGTTTTGTTGCCATGGACTCAATCGTAATATAGCCGATCGAGAAGCGACGAGGCGAACGATTGAGCACAAGGTTTACATTGGAGCTTTGCTTAGCCTGCTCCAAAACCTTGTCATGGTCTGGGTTGAACATACGGGTCTGAGGAGTAAATACGTCCTGACCAAACATTTTCGCACCGAGCATGCTCAGTGGGGTACGATTTGACTTAATAGTTGTTTCCACGATGTTTACATTAATTTCTGACATAATCATATCCTTTTTGATATCGTTATTGATTAACTAACGATATGATTGAAAAATATGGTGTATTTTGGCTACACCTTCGCCGTTGTTTATTGAATAAAGCAACGCTGATACGAAGATACTCGGTTACTACTTTGCTTACTTAGTTTCCTAAAGGAAGTTCTACTATTGTAGACGCTTTATCTAGACTTAGCTACACTCTTCCTATTGCAACAATAGGGCAATAGGCTTGCAGCGGGAATTACATACATATGATGCAATTAACATTTACTGGTTTATCCAGGCCCATCGTCTAAAGCTTTGAATGCTTCCTTTGCATAATCAAATGCTGAACTGTTTTCTGCTATTTTGTTCACGTTTTTTTCTAACTTAACTATTCTAATCTTCGTTGGTGAAATTTTGCAGAGCAACTAACACTCATAGAATCTTAGAATTCTTATAACCCACGAAAATATGTAGAATCTCGGTCGTATTTCCCTTACTATACTTACAAGATATTCCTACACGATTGTTATTAAAGCAGATGATCTCTACTGCTAACTTAAAAGCGACTGTCAGCTAGGTCTCCTTACTGCGATACTCGGCTTATGGCATGTACCCAGCGGTTGGTTATCGGAATGTCTCAGGATCAAACCCATCACAGACTTTACGGCTTTTTGTATCTTTGCTGATATTTGCAATTTTTCTGTACCGGTATTACTACCTCCTATTTATAGTGCACGAATATTGGGAATTCAACCCATACATTTCATCTTGTCACCCACTTATAAACGTAATATACATGTATAGAGACAGTATACACATATAATATACACAGTCGTTTTACAACATAGAATATAAGCTGCCCATCAATTTCCTGTATTGCTTCGAACCTTTATGTTTACATATACTGTTGCGCAGTATATTTTAGCATGGTTGGCATATCGGTTGGCACTCGATTTCTTCACCTCAAGCCCTTACTTACAACGTAAGATACACTCTATGAAGGGACATCAATTTTTGTTAAACATGTTATCTTTTAAACTTTCTAGGTTTTCATAGTTTATATCTCTTGCATACAATATACGCATACATAATATACCAGCTTACTACTCTGTAGAGACTATATAATATTGTATATCATAGTGCAAATAAACTATTAGTCTAGATTGTTTTGGATGAAAGTGGAGGTCAAATGATCCTGGCTGGATATATCTCGAATCAACTTTCTACCTGCTTTGCTATTTCTTATTCTAGGATAGCTCTCCATCAATTTTCTTTGACTGTAACGGAGTCATCGATCATAGTCTCATGAACGATTTAATTTTCATGGAAATTGGCTGTAAGTTCGGATTGCCTAACATCCTAATAATACAACTGGAATAGATTTTCACCGCGATCTTCACCCGCGTACGATACTCCCGTAGAGCTTCGATTAAGGGGCTGCCCAACCCTTGCGCTTGTTTTACTTTTATATACCGCATAAACAAGAAAAGCCTGGCGGTCGCAATCAGACACTTCTACCCCGTCCCTGGCACCCCTTCAACGGAGTTGTACTGAATCGAACAGTAAGGTTTTGGTATAGTCAGCAAACTCATTTAGTTTACTCTGTGTGGTATTACTCCCACAGTATTGATGCAGTTTTTCGGCCTTTATACTAGCTTTGGACACTAGAAACACTACCTACGGCTAATAATACTTCTATATTGTTTGGGATATCCTCGGTTCTTCCAGCACCATGCACCATACCATGTATACAATTCTGTTCACCTACTGGGGACCAATATAGTTCGTCTCGTGTAACGTTTGTATATGCTTAGTATTATCACATATAATTACGATACGGTTCATTATGCCCTTCTTGGGACTTATGCGTTTTTAATTACACTACATCTTTTTAAGGTGTATTCAGCCTCATCCAGCTTGTCTCCAGACGGTTCTCACAAGTCCAGCTGTGCAATTATAGGAGTTGATACAACGCTTCTCCTACCTATATCAAACTGTTTCAATGTTTGATACATTTCATCCTACCTTTTGAGTGATCTCGCCCTGCAAGACAGGGTTAACATATTCTCGGATCCAGTTAATATTCGTACACAGGCTAATGGGACCTGCTATATGTACTTACCTAATTATAGTGCGTAGGGTTCTTATGTTTACTTACGCACATTAGAGGCGATTTGAATATAATCACGGAGCTCTCCCTTACGAATGGTAGAGTCATGATTAGTGGAGTCGACCTTTTCTCCAGGTTCCATAATATACAGAAGTGGTACATACGACGTATCTATCTTCTTAATTACGGTGCGTTTAACAATTACCTTTGCAGGTAACTGTTTATGATTACAAGCTACAGGCTTTTCTACCCTAACGGTATCATGGACTGTATCAGGATTAGCACGATTCACTTGACCAAACAGATGGTCCATTGGTTGCTGTACAGTAGATGCTGCTACTGTTTGCACTGTCGTTGGAAGGGGAACATTCTTAAGATCGGCAATATTCATGCCGATAGTAAGAAATGCTGCTCCTAACAACGTGATCACTAATTTTTTCATACTTTGATAGTTAAATTATTTGCGTTCACTTTGCCATTGGATGTCAAAGGCTCTTTTAATGCGACCAACTAGTTGTGAACCAGTTTTCTTAATTGGCCGTATTATTTTTTTACCTGAGCCTTGGCCTTACCTTTGGCTTCCTTTTTCTTATCCTCGGCTGCCTTCTTCTCAGCTGCTTCCTTAGCAGCCTTTGCAACAGCTGCTTCCTTAGCAGCCTTTGCAACAGCCTCTTCCTCAGCCTTGATCTCCTCATCGGTCTTGAACTCCAAGTCGATAATGTTCTCCTTGGCATAACCTACGAGTGGATCAGAAGGATTACGGAACAGATTAGAGATGATACCTGCATACTGTGTAGCGTTATCCAGCATAGAGTCAGACTTAACCTTAGCCATCATATCTGGGGTAACATCACGATAGTATGCACGCTTAATGGCGATAACAGTCTTCTTTGCGAAGTTGTTACCATCCAAGAATCCCTGCTTCAAGCCCTCAACGAAGCTACCAGGTGCTGCGAGAACTGCTGCAGTAGCCTTATCTGCAAATGCGATATTCTTGTTAGCTACATCAATATGCTCCTTGACACGATCCTTTTCTGGCAGCTTGTTCTCTGCCTCGAGCAAAGTCTTACCCTTTGAGCGAACATCGTCTGCACCAATGATTACAAGGCACTTTACAGCGTCTGCAATCTGATCATCGGTATACTTGCATACGCCGGTGTTCTTGTCAGTAGAATGGTCGCGAAGCTCACAGAACGCAGACACAGGAGATCCTGACGTAGCGGTAACGTTGAAGAAGTGAGCACCAATTCCATAAGTAAGCGTTCCGACACGACCCGTAAGCTCAACAATCTTGCGAAACGTATCATGGAAGTTCGTGTTCTTGATGCGCTCAAGATCATTCTTTGCAGAAGCAAGAGCCTTCTCAGCGTTAGCCTTATACTCCTTATCCTTAGTCTCCTTGAGTGTCTTCTCAGCAGACTCGATAGCACGCTTAGCCTGAATAGAGCGATATGCATTATAGAAGTTCACACACTGCATGATGCTATCCATCAGCTTAGAATCACGATTCATAGCCAAGAAGCCAGACAAAGCTTCCTTGAGCTCTTCTTCGTCCTTGATCTTTGTAGGATCAAAAACTTTACCTGCTGTTGCAGCACGAGCCTTAGCATCCTTGTCAAGACTCTTTGCAGTCTCCTCAGATACTGTTACAGCTTTGGCGGTAACCTCAACTGCGTCAGCATCATCCTTCGAAGGCAAGAGCTTTGTATCATCAAAGCTTACGCCGATCTCCTTCAAAGCTTCGGTAAGCTCTGGGAGCGCAGACTTACGGATTACCACCGCAAAGTCACTAGTACCATACTTGACCTCATTGCATACACATACAGCGATGCCGAGGGCATTGATATGATTGAGCTTGTCGATAGTTCCCTGTGGGAAACCAGTATGCTCAGCAGCGTTCTCATCCAAGAAGAAACGCTCGTGAGCCATTTTCAACAAGTCTACCTGGCGATTACGATCCATACTTGCTCCACCTGCTGTTGTTAGCATAGCTGCAGTCTCAACAGCTGCATTTGCATCGTTACCACCATTGTTGTTATTCTGAGCAACTTTTACGTTGCCTTTTCCATTCTTTTTTGCCATTTTGATAATGTTTTTAAATGTTATTTACTAAAATTAATTAATACTTTTCTGGGCAACTAACTTAAATTCAACTTGTGTCGAATATAAAGTTCGTTTTTAACCAATCTCGTGGAGGTTTAGTGAGCACGTTAATATGCTCGTCTTCACCCAAGTTAAGCACAGTAACAGTATCTACTACAATTGTATCCTTACCTGCTGGTTTTGTCTCAGCACATGTACCGGCGCCCTCTGAGGGTTCCAAAGCCTGAAATGAGCACGTCGGTGCCAGCATGGGATTTGCAGAAGATTTAACTGTACTGGCTTCACTTTTATGGTCAACAAAGGCATAGTTGACCATACTCTTACCGGTAAAACCGAGCAAGAGACTTACGAGAATGATCCAGAACAACTTGTTGCTCTTATTGTATCTTGCGAAACCAAGAGCTACAAAAATCGAGAGAATCAATAATAAAAGTGAAGTCATTTTTGTTAAACTTTTAAGTTATTTTTAATTTTCCTACGAGTGCGACTTAACGCAGCTTTTATAGTGCCTGTAGGAATTTTCAGCACTTTGCTAATTTCATCAACCGTAAGATCTTCTACGTAAAATAGATTAAAAATCTTCTGTGTCTTCTTTGGGAGTTTTTCAAATTCCTTTAGAAGAGATTCATACTCAAGAAGATTGACAAGATCTTCTTCTTCTGAAGAATTAGTTAATTCGACAGGTAGTCGGCCTGAGTCTTCTCCTAATTCCATAGATTTCTCCTTTACTTTTCGTAGATAATCTATAGCTGTTCGATTAGCTATAATTCTCAGCCATCCGCCAAAAGACGAATAGTCTGTGAACGTCGAGAGTTTTTGGTGAACCTTAAGAAATACAACATTTGTAAGATCTTTAGCTTCATCCATGTCATTCACGTAACAAAAGAGCACGTTGTCAATAAACTCTTTGTAACGGTTAAACAATTTATTAAACGCTAGCTCATTTCCCTTTTGAGCTTCTTTTATGGTCTCAATCTCAGATTGAGTGATACGCTGATACTCCATATTGTGGGGTAGGGGAGATCTCTCTCACCCTACTCCTGATAAAACGGAAGATCATACACCATTTTTTGACGGTATAACGACCAAACGTTGTTGACGAAATTGTTGAAAAGGATTATTTTCAAATCCTTTCCTCCTGTTTTCATTTCTACCTTTTCAAGTAGTCCTGAACCAATACGCATACGAGTTGTAAGTGTTTTGAACTTCATAGGATTGCTTAGGATCATTGTTTTCATAATCCAATCACCAACTCTACGCAAATGCTCGTTACACGCATATTCGTACAGACAATTTTCGTCTAGGCTATCTCCTGCACAGAATATATGCGGTTCATAAGTAAAGCCTTTTTTAAGGTTATTATGGAACCAGTTAATCACATTTTCTATACCTTCTTCTTTATAGCCTAACAGACTAGCTCTGTAAATTAGCATTTTAGGGAAATACTCCATTTTTTATTTTGTTTAATTAAATGTTTTCTTAATAAACTTAGAGAAATCTTCAAAATATTCATCTAGAAAACTAGCTTTTTCTGACAATACGTTATCAAATAAAGCCATATTGCCACATTTACATGATATGTTATAATAGTTTTCTAGGTACTTATAGTTCTCTTGAAACCATACTACCCAGCTATTAACCCATATCCAAAATGCTCGTTCTCCAGAGCTAAATGTTTTGTTGATACCATCCAAATTTATAGAGTCTGCAAAATTAAAATTTTGAGACCCCTCATGTATTCCAAGAGCTTTTCTTAATGATGCATTCTTTTCATCTGTTCGAGGTGTTCCTCTTCCAGTGTTATAGATTGCTACATTTTCTTGGTATACACGGTCTATCCATCGCGTTTTTACGGCATACTTAATTCTTTCGTGTGGCTTCTTACCTATATTAGATAATCTGCCAAACTCTGTACACCATTTAAACGCGAGGTTGACGACATAAGGACACCTGTCCTTTATCATCGCTTTATATCCCTTTGTCATAACTAATAGAAAGGAAATGGGGAATCGAACCCCAAATCCTTTTCTCCACTTTGGTAGGAAACACCTAGACTAAACTTACGCTACGTTAGTATAGTCTACAATGTTATTTACATTGCCGTTTAATTTATAGTATAGTGCTTAATGTATTTATCTCCTCTGTCTGTCAAAACCAAACACGCCCGTGTAGACAGTTTTACAACATGTCCAGGTTGTTGTTCAGATTGAACACCCCTGCGGGAGGCGTGGACGTGAGGGGAGTCGAACCCCTGTCCAAACAGATTATTTCATACACACTGTACATTCTTGTAAATGTTCCGATGATCAGTCAGAACATTCGATTTAAGCCGCTTTAGGTGCGCTCTAAGACATTTTTGCGACACTCGTGGTTAATTACTCCACTTGGTGACATACTCTGCCTCAGAACGCATTAAAACATGGCTAAAAATATATAGGAATCCTCATGATACGAAGATACTTAGAGGGCTATATTCAGCATTTTTGATATATTTTGCAGGGTTCTAGTAAATACTTTTTCATTCTTTACCTGAGTCTCCCCGATACAATGATACGCACAAAACATATTATTTGATCTACTGTCCCAATTTATTGTGTGGGTTCACATCTCTTCCTCTCATCGTGATACGAAGATACTTGATGAGAATGTTAATTCATTCTGAGACTCCTTCACTGACCCGTCTTCTTAAGACCCTCTACAGTACCTGGGAATCTATGTACGTGATACGAAGATACTTGTACTAGAAGAAGAATTAGAAACGATCAAACTGGTACTTGCCATAATACCAGCAGTTAGGGTACTTGTTGCGCAACTCACCGTCGTGCTTTTCATACTCATCGTTCAGATCGTTCATCTGCTTACGCTGATCCTCATCGATCTTCTGCGAAAGTTCACGGAACTGATTTGGTGTAATCTTCTGATCGTCAGGAACGGCGGTACCATCCTCCTGCTTGCCCAGAAGACGAGCCAACAATTCTGTACGCTTCTTCAGAATGTCGAGAGTGATCTTTGCCTTCGCACGGTCCTTACGGACATTGAGAAGTTCCTTGATTCTAAGGAAGTCAGCACACTTGACGATTTCTTTGACCTGGGAGATCTTGCGTTTCTCCTCATCCTGGCGGATTTCTTCTGCCGCCTTGTCTGCGATGTCTGTGACGAGGTTGCCCTTCATCAACTTCTCTACTACGTTGTCTGCTGACACATTCTGCTGCTCTTTAGCAGCGCCTTTTGTTTCTGCTTTTGCCATTTTGATAATGTTTTAAATGTTTGTAAATAAAATTAATTAACATATTGTTACTTCTCCCACACTCCAGGATGGATTCTTAATGAATACTGCGCCATTGTTATTAATGGTGATATCGCATGGAGCGTCGTGAGAGCAGTTAGCCAAATGAATGAGTGCGAATCTGGCATCTTTAGCCTGATCCTCGCTAGGGTACTTGGATTCGAATACCAATGTTTTTGTATTCTTACCCTTTGCTTTACCCTTGATCGTATACACTGGGATCTTCCACATAGTCTAAAGGATTTAGCTTGTTTTTAAACTTGTCACGCTTATATGCCTTTGCTTTAGCTTCAGCGTGACGCTGATGATACACTTTCTTAGTATTACGTTGTGTTCTGCACATAATTACATGTTATCTTGAACTGTTTTAAATACACAAATAACATCGGTAGAAATACCGTAAGAATCACGCATCCTCTTACTTACACCACCAGACATAACTCTGATAGCATTTGTAAGAGATTCATTGTCAGACTCATTAGTTATAGCCTCTGATAATGCAAGCAACAGCTTCATCTTGGAGCAGAAAAACTTGCCAAATCTTCTTTTCACGTAGATGCACGCAGATTCCACAACAGAAAGTTCTGTAGCGTTCTTGGCTTCTACATGGCCGATAATAATGGAATTAACTTCCGTTTCATCCATTGTAGATGCATGCACATCTTTAACGTCGGGCTTAACTGTGTTCAGCTGTGAAGCTATTGCCATAACTTCTGATGCACTTAAATTAGCACCGTCATAAGAGATAATAATGTACCGCTTCATAGCTAATCCTCCTTTGTCGTTATGTTTGTACTGGAGGATTGCACGATCTGTACATGCTTACCGTCGATAATGGTGTCAACCATTTCCACGTTGGGGATATCAGGAGGAGCGGCTGCACTGTATTGATCCTGTTTATCAGGAAGATTCAGATACACATGCTTGTTCATCTCGAACTCGTTCGATATACTCATCTTAGTCAATGGTTTCCCAGATTTTTCTAAGACTGATACCACATCACGCATAACCTTTTCAGGTATGCTGAAGAACACTGAGTCCTGATGTCTCCATTGACCTTCTGATCTCTGAAACTCTATAACGTCAGAACAGCCGGTAAATGTAGGATTATCAATATCCTGCATCATCTTTGACACCATGAGCGAATCATCACGTCTGATTTCACTCTTCGTCTGCTTCACATAGTCACATGATGACACTGTGGCAGCTACAATAAGCATGATTAAGCACATGCTAAGCTTTTCGAATAATCTCTTCATTTTGATAATTTATTAGAGATTCAACAAATGTTAACTATCCGGGTTTTAAAGATTCACGGAATCATCTTTTGTGGACCAGCTAGGGCTTGAACCTAGGACCTCCAGATTATGAGTCTGTTGCTCTAACCAACTGAGCTACAAGTCCAAATATGGGCAATTTTCACTGGTTATATTTAAACCATTCCATTGTCTCCTACTATCTAACGTTCTTTTTCTTTCTAACCCAAATGATTAATTTTAAGGTAATTACGCTATTTAATAGAGTTGTAGGGAGTTGTTTGGTACCCATTTGTGATTTTATACAGACTTGAACTGTTATGTAGGCCTTTAACCTAATAAATCTCGGGGACGGTATAACCCGCCCCCTTGAAATGCAACTTAGTTAAATTTTTCCGTCCAGTAAGATATAAAATATATGAGACTGGAGAACAAAATTACTATCAACATAATAACTATTATTGCTAGCGAAAAAGCGCTGACATTAATTGTGCTATCTATGTTGGATAGTATATCAAACAACGGGAACGCTGAAATAATTATTAACACTATTGCTATGAATAGTTCTGCATACTCTCTTTTCATAGATATAATGCTATTTGTGATATCTCATCATAGTCGTCTTCATTGACAAACCATGAATCGTTATCTACTGTTAAATAACTTTTTCTTGATCCCAAATCTACATCTTCTAATGATAATACACACATATCATCAGGATTTGCAGATTCGTAGTTCTTTAAAACTACATTTGAATTGCTACAGTGCGATTTAAGTCTACGCAATGAAGCATGATGACGTCTAACTTCTAATTCTTCGTCAGACATTTGTCCGTTTTTTCTACGTTTTGCCATAATTAAGGACTAATAAAAATTATTCCGTCTTCAATGCATGATGGTGACTCTTCGTTTAAATTCTTTAAATCGTTTACTCTTGGACAAGAGAAAGGATTGTTAAAGATACACCCATTGCAATTGTATTGACGTTTAGCCCTAACAACAATGCCATTTATTTTGTAGATTCTGCCAGGACTAAGACTTTTACTCATAGTTCACCAATTAATTGTAACTTGTACATTGGTTGCTTAACTGGAATTATTTCGTATCCTTTACGAATTTCATCAACTTTTCGAAGTACTCTAGATACTTTTCCAAGTTGATATGTTCTATGTATGGTTTCACCCTTAGTGTAAGCTAGTACAAAACATACAAATCTTGATTGATTAGCATACAGCCTATCATATACAGGTGATATGCTATGATAGAATGCACCAACACCTTTCATTGTGTCGATTTTATTCATATCACCTTCACTAATCATAATCTTTGTTGTTTTTCCTTCTTTTTTCAGGCGTTCTGACCTATCTACATAGTTTTTTCCAGTTGCTATATCTCTGACAGCTACGAACTTACCGCCAGCGTAAGATGTTACAACCATTAAACCACCTACCATTGTACCACTAGGCAATACTCGGCGTACTACGTCTCCTTTACTAAACTTCATTTGTGTACAAATTTAATTTTGTATCGAACAATAGATGTAATTACACCATTTCTCAACCTAATGCCAAGTGTAGGCTCAATAGAGAATTGCTTGCATGTGCTAATATAGTCTACAACACTCTTTGAGATTGGAATAATCTCTGAGAATCCTGCTGATTTGTCAACATATACAGCCATATACTTAACGGTTTTACCGTTAGCACTCGGTTTCTGTACTATTTGCTTAATACATTCAACCTTACACGTCATAGTATCAATTACAGCTTTTTGCTGTGCCTGACACTTTGCGGTAACAAATAAAAGCATAGTTATTATAACTACGGCTACAACCCAACTAGTTCCATGATTGTCTGGTTTTTCACAAAGATTTGTCGTCATACTTTAATGTTTTGATATACAAACTCTTAAATATTCAGAAGAACTGTCTTATTTTTCAATGATTTTACATTAGTTTGATCTTGAACGCCATTAGGCTCTTTATTGGCTACTGCTTCTTCCATCTCCATAGATGATACTACTGCTAATAATAAGTTAACATTAGATCTCATCTCTTTTGTGTTAGAGCACTCTGACTGAATCTTGATCTTTCCATCATTCTGGATAGTAACATTCAACATACTTAATGAATTGTTATGAATTTAACACTTGTCTTGCCAGCTCCTGGAACATTTGAATGTTTGTTATTAATGTAACTATTCAAAGTATTCTCAAGGGACTTGGCATTAATCTTGCTTAATCCCGAAGAGAGGATCATTGTAGATCCTCCCTCCTTGGCAACTACCTTGTAGTTAAGGTATTCAGCATCTGGTTTCCCTTTTGCTGACTGTGGCTTAACCGCCTGGTTATGCGTCTTCGTGCTTGACTTCTTCTGGTTCATCGTCTGTACAAATGAATGGTTTACAATCCAGGCCAATGTTCTTAACTGCGCTAGGCTCACTGAGTCTATCTTCTGCGATTTGGCCAATTCTTTCGGCGATAAATGCAAGATGTCTCAAGTCATCGATGCTGTTGAATTTACCATCAACTTCAACCGTCGCTTTGATGGTCTGTTCCTCTGTTACGGCGTCCAGTTCAACGTCAATAGATGTCAAGATTGGAATGTGTTTCTTGAACTTAGTCTCCACATAGCTAGGAGCATCTAAATTAACATGATCTGGAGACAATGTACGAGACACTGTTACGATCGTTCTGTTACCGTCAGCGCAAACTGCTGACCTAAGTTTTGGGTAATTATTACCCAGCAATTTCTCTAAAATGTTCATAATTTTGATAATTTAAAACATTATTTACTTGTATAGGACTACTTCTCACCTATACTTGAGCTTTGTGTTCCATCTGTAATTCGGTTTCCCTTTGGAGGCTTTGGACTCCCTACGGCTACATTAAACACTTAGGGTTGATGCAACTCAACCCTTATGCTTTTTAATTGGTTTTATAGATAAACCTATTGGTAATTCCATACAGAAATCATATTTTTCGTAATTTCTGTCAAAACAATAAAAACATTTATTCATGCATATATATTTTTTTGTAATTCTATATACACGATGATTAATTGTGACTAATTGTCCTGGTTTGTACTTTTTACGCTTGATCATTTTACTAGTTTAAAATAACAATTGACAGGCACATGTCCCCAACAACCAAAGTATCTACACCTGTTAGGCCAACGTTTGTAATTTACACAATGTTTGCATGTTGGCGGTTCGCTCGCTTTAGTTATTCTGTATACATGCTCGTCAATTTTACAGCAATTTAATCTATATTTAATGCATTGATAAACATGGCCATTTAATGTTACTAATTGACCAAGTTTTATTTTATGAATACCAGATGTCTTCTGTGTGGTCTTCTTTGTCGAATTCATTCATACTACCTTGCAATTAGTTCGTCTACTTTAGACTTTGCTTCTAAATAGTCAACACCATAATCTGTCTCAAGGTCTGTATCCATTAGATCAAGATTACGTGTACCGTCGAGAGAGTCAAGCAATGTTTCGACACATGTATAGTATCGTTCATACGCTTCTATTCTTTTCTCTGCTTTTTTGTTCTTACCTGTATGGTAATTTGACATAAAGCAGGCACCAATAATTCCACCAACAACTACTCCAACAATGAATAAGTTTAATTGGTCCATAAAAGAATGTTTCTTATCTTCCATATTTATATATAGTTTGATTAATAATCGATAAAAATGGCATATCTATTCTCACGAACCAATATGCCTGCATGGAAATAAAACCTTTTGTGTAACTAAAAAATGATGCAATAAAAGATGTGTAGTGGTTACTGGACTCGAACCGTCGCTATGTGTGCGCTTTACTAGCCAAGTACAATACCCATATAATGCGCTTGTACATAGTATACCCTCTTACTTCAGTAAGTGTATAATAACCACTATCCGTCTCTCCAGATTGTCATAGAGATTAGGTCTACATTTGACAGTTTGCACCTTTTGCAAATAGGCTGTAGTTACCACATCTCGGTTTTACATGTAAACCCATTCCTAGGTTAACCCCCTGTGTCCTACAAGCGACCCTCTTATAGCTTTGCAAGTACCATAAGCACGTGTTATAGTGCGTGGGCTCGGGACCACGACTGCCACATTACTCCTACGATTTATCACGTTAGCGTAGGCGCTCCGTCATCCTAGTTTATATACCGCATGAGATAACGGTTTAATACAGCTATCTTCACAGACCATTGTATTTAGGGGTCTAGAAAAATGCTTATGAATAATGAATATCAGACTACACTATGATGCAACGTTGGAGCAACGTTAGTTGCGTAATGTCATACTGTAGTTTCGTCTAGGTCTCATCAGTGATTATGTTATTGGAGTAATACGTAGTATTACGTAATGCTCGCTACTCTCCCTAGCTGAGTTTAAATAAAAATGTACCACTATCTTCACAGACCATGGTACACGAAACAATCTACTATTTACCACTCTTGGCAAAAACCTCAGATTTGTGCAATCAATTGTATATGGAGTCTTAATATCTATTTGTCTTAAATAAACATATCACTATCTTCACAGACAATGATATGTATCATGTCAATGTTGCCACGCTTGGCAATTAGTAACCTATTGTAAATGAGCATATTATCAATTGTTATGTTATATATGTTTATTGATTAAACTTTATCAAATTATAAGTTACTTGTCTTTCCAAGTTGTCGCTTTCTTTCAAGTTGTCACCACTTTATAAATCGCCAATGGTTGGCTGTACGATTATATCACCATATATTTATGTGCTCGGATAATCGTCCCCTATGAAGCACAAACGCTATATATTAAAACAGCCTATTTGAGCTGTTACGTAGGATTGTTCTGAAAAAAGGGGTTTGGAGATTGTTCCACCAATCCCCACCCCTTCTAATCATCATCAGCTTGACCGAAATCGAAGTTATCATCGACCATATCAAGCATACGATTTTTCAATTTGTTAAACTCGCTTTCTTCATCCTCAACACTACCTAAGTAGGTGTTGGCAAGAGATGAGTAAGTGTGCGTTCCGTCATTGATAGCCTTTTCTTTGCCATCAGTTAGTTCTGAAATGGTAAAATCAAAGGTAGAAAAGCGTGCTTTCTTTCCTTTGAACTTCTCTACTAACTTTGCAAGCGCCTTGTCTTGTTCCTTCTCAGTGTGCTTATCAGTAAGCAACGAATCAAAGTTTATAAGGCATGTATAAGTCTTACCAACAGATGCACCCGCCTCTTCGAAATCGGCTAATGATAATAAATCATCATCCTCTTCATCTTTCGAATTATCGGC
>OGEX01000003.1_pt1 | contig 98712 bp, 107 predicted proteins | sample 1570791 | NCBI WGS metagenome assembly OGEX01 (sample SAMEA2582023, study PRJEB24529) | metagenome | biome: Human gut stool | place: China | collected 2011
CTGTAAAAGGCTAGAAGGTTCCGGAAATCCAAAGTATAATTTTTAAAGTTGAACCAATAAAACATAGTGATTATGACAAAAGTAATAGACGAAAACATTCAGCGTCAGCTGGATAAGAAGATTAGTTTCTTCGTGAAATACCTTCCTGCTCGCATTCAGAACGTAGGTGAGGATGCCAAGGCTGCAAGGCAGTTGGTATGGGCTTTCAAAGATTCTCGTGATTCTGCTTATGAGGAAGTAGCTCAGATGACTGCCAAGCACTTGAAAGAGGAATATGGCGAGAAAGTAAAAAGTATGGTTTTGGTTTGTGTTCCGACGAGTAAGAAGGAGAATTACCAAAGCAGATACATGATGTTCTGTAATAGAGTCAGTGAACTTACCGGCATAGGCAATGGCTTTTCTCATGTGTGCGTGCTTCAAGACCGATTAGATGTTCATAACCATCGAAGAGGTAAGAAAAAGACGGAACGCCAAGCGCAACTTATTGACTTGGACACTTACTATTTCAAGGACAAGGAGATATGTGTGTTTGATGATGTTGTCACCACAGGCAAAAGCTATGCGGATTTTGCTAACAAATTGGAGGATAGCGGAGCACACGTTTTGGGTGGCATGTTCTTAGGTAAAACTTTTTATAGATATAATAGACAATGATTGAAAAGTATGAAAAATGGTGTTCCGTAGCATTTACGGGACACCGATTCATCTCTTCTGATAGAGTGGAAGAGGTGAGGGAGAGTGTTAGCAATGAGATTCGCTTGCTTTATTTCAAGGGATTTCGTAATTTCTTTTGTGGAATGGCTCTAGGCTTTGATATGCTTGCTGCTGAAGAGGTGCTGAAACTGAAGGAGGAACTTCCAGGCATCCTTCTTGTTGCCACTGTTCCATATCGGGAGCAAAATGAAAGATGGGGTGCCAATCAGAAAAAACGTTATCTGAAGATTTTGGAGAAAGTGGATGATGTTATTGTGTTGAGTGAGCATTATTACAATGGCTGTTTTCTCAAACGCAATGATTTCATGTTGAACCACGTTGCGGCTTTGCTTGCATACTTTGATGGAAAGCCAAAGGGAGGAACTTTTTATACAGTAAGGAATGCAAAGCGGTTGAGCTTGCAAATTTGCAACCTGTTTTGATGGTTGTCTTTTGGATAGGTATTGCTAAAAAGGTAATGCCTATCCTTTATATCTAACTTGTTGATGTAATTGGATAATTCTTTTATATTCTCATTTACCTATTATGTGAGATAGCGTATCTGTGTCTTTTTGTGGGGATGAATATGCCATATAGTTGTTATTTGGAATATTATTGTTTTCTTTTTGTTCCTATAGTCTATAGGTGGATAGAAAAAGAATATGTTAAATAAAAAGGTATATCGTGATTATGCAGCCGTTTCTATCTAATTTATATACTTTTGCGATGAAATTTTCAATTAAAACAATGATTTATGAAATTTAAAAAGGTATTATTATTAGCGTTGCTTTGTTCCTCTGTCCTGGTGGGGTGCGAGGAACATCCTTCTTTCAAGACTTCCGTAGATGCTATGGAAGGTTGCAAGAAGGAGCTAGCTGAGTTGAAGGAAATGGATGATGTATCTGTGGAGAATCTAGCAAAAGCTACCTCTGCATGGCTGGAAATACAAGATTCGGCTTATAGTGTATTCTCTCGTGACACTACCATCAATCTAAGAAGCCCTGTTGCCATGGCTTACTTTGTTGTGTCGGATTCTATACGTGGAGAACTCAAAAGACTGGCGTTTGCCAATCCTCGTTCTCTTCGTGATGTCATGTATCTTAAATTGAATACGGCAACGGCAAGAAAGAAGATAGAAAAGTCCGATGTGTATAAGGAGGCATTGGATTTCTATGACAAGCTCGATAAGCAAGATACTTATCCAAACTTGACAAAGACACTTATTGTGTATTCGGCTTTGCTGCATAATGCCAAGCCTTTCAAGCATGAAAGTGAACTTCTTGGATTCATCTCTGAAGAAGATAGATGCTTTCGTTCTTTGATGAAGTTTTTGAGTCAGGTTTCTAATGAGCAACTGCAGCAGCTTACTGATGCTACTGCTAGCATCTTCGATGGATTGTATTCTTCAGTCGGCAGAAAAGTTGATGATGTCAATGATCGTACAATGCTTTATCTTACCATGCGTTTCAATCGCCGTATCGTTCAAAATGCCTTGGCTTGCAAGCAAGATGTGGAGAATGGAAAGAAGCTTAGTCATCTCCAGAGGGCTAACTACAGATGGATGCTCATTCAGCCGTTCATGGCTATTGATGACTATTCTACTGCTGCGCTAACAAGTAAGCAAAAGGAGGAACTTCTTGACATGTCAAATGAACTTCCTATGTTGCTGAACAAATTGGAGTTGGAAAAGCAGACAAAGGAGGAAGAAGATAATTTTACAAAAGTCCTTTCCGAATATTTCTTGAAATCGTATTTGTCAACATCTTTATAATAATAAAAACATGAACGAACTTATAGACTATACTCTCATCGAGAATGAGATTTTGAAAGATTCAATCTCTGATTTCCTCTCGGAAATTAGAGAAAAATCACCTGAATACTTCAATTCCCTTGGTGTGAAAACAGTATTGCACCATGGCTATGCAGAAGTGTTTGTACTATTGAACAAGCAAGTGATGATGGAACATTTGGTGGATGAGCTGGCTAATGTGTTGGGCATCCATGTTCTGTATGCCGTCCGAGATAATAAAGGGCAGACATATAAGGCTGTGGCTTATTCCGTTCCTGTGGAAAACAAAATGTATGTCATTCATCTGGCTTCACAACAACATGGTGTCATAGAAAACATGACGGTCAACTTCTATGATAGCTTGGAGATCATGTACAAGCAGGTTTGTAAGGAATTTACCAACATGCCGAAGTTTGATATGTTTATCCTTGAAAAGGAAAAGTACTCGGATGTCATAAACAGTTTCTATTAAAAAGTGCTGAGGTATGTTTGCAATAACATTGAAGGTGATATTGGCTTTTGTGCTCACGGCCATTCCTTTTGCTTTTCATCTCTGGGTGAAGCCGAGACAAGCGTCCTCTACCAAGTGGGGAAACTTATACTCCGTGCTTTCTGCTATTTATGAAAGGATGAAACATAGTGACAATGCAAGAAAGTTCTTTACACGTGTTTTCTTGATAGTCCTCCTGTTTGTTCAGTACGTGGATTTTGAAGCAGCGAACGCTGCCAATCTTCTTAGTAATGAATTAGCTCAGGGAAGAGTAACGATGACAGGTCAGATTGTAAATGTAGCTGACCTGTCGTTGCTAGACAATATGTTTGATAGTGGGGAAGAGATAGCTGATTATTTCTATCCATTCCAAACACCAATTTTCCTTTCTGTGGGGGGCTTGATGGTAGTTAGTCTGATGTCCTATTATCGGATTTCGGATAAGGTTCTATCCTTTCTGCATGGCAACAATATGGCATTTTCTCTAGTAGCACAAACTGTCATTTTTGTCATGGCTGGCCATTGTGGACAATACTTGTGCGCAGCGGAAACTGTGTTCATCATATTGATGGCTGCTGCCGTTTATCCAGATAAAACAGGCGAGGGAGTGCCAGGAGGAAGAAAAGGAATAGAGTATTCAAAAAAGGAAGAATTGTTTTGGAAAAACGCAGAGAGAAAAGCTGCTTAGTTTTCTAACAATGGAAAAGATTGTGAAGGTATTGCACTTCACAGATTTTCCATATAAAATATGATGTAAAAAATAGTTATGAATGACAATAAAAAAGTACAAGGTATAGATAGCAAGATATGGGAATTGTCTGATGAGATAGTTCTTCCGATTAATGTCTTCATCTATCTGGCCAATGACAGGGCTTACAACAACCCACAGCGTCTTTCAAAGATTCAAGCCTTTGTGGATTTGGTGGATCATTATCTGGATTCTCTTCAGAATGAGCAGGACGCTGCACTTAATATAGCAAAACTGTCAAGGCGTTGGAATTGGACACGCCCAACGGTTATAGCTTATGTCAATAACCTCAAAGCAATGAATGCTTTTGAAGTGAAGGACTCGAAGGAAGGAAAGAACGTTTCGATTAATCCGAATATTCTTTCTTCTCCAAGGTGGGGCAAAGCATCCGGTGGCAGAGAAAGCGGAGACTCCCTACAGTCTCGACCAACCCAGCCACATCTCTCTTCCGATGAAACGGAAGAAAACTCTGTGACAGAAAAATAAAAATATTCACATAGAAAGGATTCTTTACAAATGCGCTTGCGCATGGGCGGATTTTTTTCTCTGCTCTAGTAGCCTAATACGGAGTTTCTGCAAAACTCACTGTAACCCCCAAAAATGAAAAGTAATTCATTTTGACATTCGTGCGGCAAGCCGTGGGGATTATTAGGCTCAGGGACTTCTTCCCTAAGAACCCTTCTTTAAAGCAAATAACATATGGCAGGAGCAAAAAATGTAATAGACATGAGACCGGGAAAGGGCTTTACCACTTCCCAAAGTAATGAACACCTCAGAGTTTTCTCTGATAAGGATAGAGCTAAAAAGGCTCAGTGGAATTATGACCCTTCTCGTGAACACCTTAACTTTGAGATTGGGAAAGGTGGGGTTGTTATGAAAGTCAACAAGATGAAATCAATACCCCAGAGGATTGCAGAGAACTTGGAGGCTCGTGGAATAAAAGACCCAAACTTGTCTTTGATAAATCAAGGCAAAAGGCCTTACTTTAAGACTGTTGCTAATTTTATTCTGGGAGGAAACCGAGAGGTCATGCGCAACTTGGCGTTTGGAAACCAAAATGTAAATTGGGAGCAAGGAGCTGACAATACCCAGTTGAAACGTATGCCTGAGATTGAGAATTGGGCGAAAGATGCTTATCGATTTATGTGTAAAAAATATGGTGAAAAAAACATAGCTGCTTTTGTAGTGCATCTTGACGAGGCTAACCCACATATTCATTGTACTGTTTTGCCTATTACTCCAAAGGAAAAGTTTTCTTTCTTGGGGGTATTCCTTGATGGACATGATGACAAGGAAGCTTTGTCTAGACATATGACTAATCTTCATACAGAGTTTGCCAACGAGGTTGGTATAAAGTATGGATTGGAACGTGGTGACAGCATCAAAGAAACTGGTGCCGAACATCGTACGACCGAAGAGTACCGTGAGCGACTTTGGAAGGAAGCGCAGCAAAAAGAAGCTGAGGTGGAGGAAAACAACAAGACCATCGAGGGCAATAAAAAGACTATCGATACCCAGAACAATATCATGGATTCCCAAAGCCGAGAAATCAAACATGCGGCAGCTCGTTTGAAGGCCTTGCAGACTATGATTAAGAATCTTCAAACCCATAAGTTGGATTTGGAAGGTGAGGTGAAAAAGTTGGAGCGTGACTTGGAAAGCGGTAAGATTACTAAAGAAGAGGCAGACCGTAAACTTGCGCAAATCAACGCTGATATTGAAAAAACGAAAGAAAAGATTGCTGACAAAATAGAAAAGTTGAAAATCGCTCAGCGACAACTAGACATTATCGAAGAGAAGAAGAACAAATTTGAGGCGAAGGCTGCTATGGCAGAAGAGAAAGCGACGGAAGCTGAAAAGAAATATAATGAAGTGAAGGCATAGGGCTACTGGTGTAAATTTTTAGCTGTTTCTATATTCGTAAATCGTTGATACACAAAGGTAAACGCGGATAAATCAGCAAATTTTCAGTTAAGCAAATTTTGCCTATATATGCAATATGTGGCCGCTGGTAGCGTTATCTATGGTAGATAATGGTATATTTGGGCGCATTATTCAGCACAAAACCAGCAAATAGAAAGCAAAAAATATGGCAAAATCGAAACTGCGCTTAGATACCCGGCGCAAATTGAAAGACGGCACGTTCCCGGTACAGATAGCCGTAGGGTATGGTACTAATTTGTATTTGGCTACTGGCATATTTCTGCCCGCCTCAGATTGGGACGCAGCCACCCAGCGCGCTACTGGTAAAAGCGCGAAGCGTATAAACTCGGTGTTAGACACCCTGCTTACCCGTGTGGCTAACCGCATACTGGAACTGCGGGAAAACGGCCGCTGGAATAATCTAACCAGCCCGCAGCTGCGCGAAATGCTAACCGATTTAGATTTGGACGCGCCTACGGTCGGCGTGCCTACTCTTGGCTCACTGTTTGAAACCGTAATAGGGACTAAAGCAGGCAGCACCGCCACTATGTACGGGCAGACGCTTAAAAAGCTGGTCGCCTACTGCGACGTATATAACGTCCGGTTTGAGGCCATAACGAAACTATGGATAGACGGCTTTTACGCGTCTCTTACCGGGTTGTCGGTTAATAGTCGCGGTATGCACCTGCGTAACCTGCGTAACGTGATTAACTATGCCCTCGACGAAAATTATACGCAAAACTATCCGTTTCGTAACTACCGCATACCAGCTGAGGAAACCGCTATGCGCGTACTGCCAGTAGAGAAAATGCGGACGCTCCGCACACTCCAGCTGTCTGCATACGATAGCGAGTACCGCGATATATTCCTGCTTACGTTCTATCTTATCGGTATTAACATTATAGACCTATCGCGGCTAACCAAAGATAACGTAGTGGACGGGCGTATAGAATACCGCAGGGCCAAAACGGGTAAATTCTATAGTATCAAAATCGAAGCTGAGGCGCAGGAAATCTTAGACCGCTATAAAGGCAAAGCCCATCTGCTGCGGCAGTTCGACGAATACCACAGTTATAAGGACTACGCGGCCCACCTTAACGCCGCCCTGCGCAAAATAGGCCCTATTAAAATGGTAGGTGGTAAACCTCAGTACCATAAAAACCATTTGCCCGTTATGGTTCCGTTAGAGCCGGCTGTTACTACCTATTGGGCGCGTTATTCTTGGGCTACCTATGCGGCCGATTTGGATATACCAAAGGACACAATTAGCGAAGCCCTCGGCCACGTGTACGGCTCTAAGATAACGGGCGTATATATTAAGTTTAGCCGGGATAAAATCGACGCAGCAAACCGCCGCGTTATAGATTTGGTTTTAGGTAGATAAGTAGAGGCCGCGCTATCCTCACGGGTAACGCGGCCTTACAACACAGAAAGCAAAAAACTAAAACTTACGTTTCAGATATAGGAAAAGCACCCAAAGCAAAAACGCTAAGCAGCACATACGGCCCAGCCATATAGCCCCGGTGTCGTACCATTTTCGCGGCTTCTCGATATAGGTAGGCACCGTAACGCGTATGCTGTCCGTGCGCACGGCGTAAACGGTATCGCGCTTTAGCTTGTAGGTGTAAATCGTGTCGGTCTTGATTTTGTACGCATAGCGCAGCCTCTCGACGTAGTATGTTACTGTGTCGCCCTTTTCCTTAATGTAGATGCTATCGCGGTAGTAGATGCTATCGCGCTGCATTAACTGGCGGTAGATGCTATCTACCTGCTGGCTAATAATACGGGTACTGTCGCGGGTGTCCCTGCTGCTGGTGGCTCGGCGCGTACTTGCGCAGCTCGTCAGCATCGCGGCCGCGATAATCATAAATAAAAATCTCATAAGCTATAAATCTTTGTGAACGTCAAAGGACGGGCAGGCTTTAGCCGCGTAGTCGCGGTGGCCGTGTAGTGCCGCGCCCGGAAATCTCTTTTGTAGGTCGCTAACCAGTTTGCGCAGGGCTTCGCGCTGCTGAGGCGTGCGGGTGTCCTTTGGGTTCCCGGATGCGTCCAGCCCGCCGATATAGCAAACGCCGATACTGTTAGCGTTGTGGTTCGTCACGTGCGCGCCTATCTGTTCTACTGGTCGGCCTGCGTGTACGCTGCCGTCTCTGTAGATAACATAGTGGTAGCCTATGCACCTCCAGCCGCGCGCCTTGTGCCAGCGGTCTATATCGGCTACCGTGTAGTCGTGGCCCTCTTTGGTCGCGCTACAGTGTACGATAATGTCGTTTATCTGTCTCATAGTGTTTAATATGTTAGAAACCGTTAGCCGGTTCGCGGTGTGGGCACTTGGCCTTAATGCAGCGGTACTTCTGTAGTTCCAGCTCCAAACGGCCTTTTTCTTTGGTCAGCTCCAGTATTTCGATATTCTGCTTACGTACTAACTCAGTTTGCGCCGCGAAACGCTCCTCTTTCTCTTTTAGCTGGTTTTGCATAAACTCGGTAGCCTGCCGCAGCACGTCAAATTCCACGCTGTCGGCTTCTGCCTCCGCTTTGCGGTGGTTGGTGTCGCGGTTGATAAAGTACTTAATCGCTTCCCAGCCTCCCACCGCTCCTATAACTGTGGCGGTGGTGGTTGCTACTATCTGTAAAATCTCTGCCGTCATTCTTTTTGGTATAACTCTATTTCTATATAGTTTTGTTTCTCTTGCACTAATACTACCCAGTGCTGGCATAATACGCGCACGGCGTTTACGTCCAGCTCAGTAAGCCGCAGGACGGCTTCGGGTTTGCTGTTAATAGTTCCCATCGTTAATGCGTTGTAGTGTACGCGTCCGTTTTCTAAACTTTTTCTTTATGGCCACTATCTCGTAGCGGCCTTTTATATAAATCCACTTATAGCACCTCGGCTCTATCCTGCGCAGCAGTTTGGCCCGTTGGTTATATTCGCGGCAGTGGCGCAGGCAGCCTAAATAACTGTTTATGCTATCCACCGCGTGCATAACCTCCGGTATCGTCTCCGCTCTGTTGAGGCGACGCACGGCCATTACTGCGTTTTTGATAGTTCGGTTAGCTGTGTAAACTCTGTCTTTCTTTACCACGCTGCCCGTAAACGCTACGCCCTTAGTGTAATGCTGCATATAGAATTTATCCGGATGCAGGGTTAAGCCGTAGCCGGCCAGTAGTGCGCGTATCTTTGGCACTGCGTCCAGCATCTTTGCTTTGTCCGTATCGACTACGTAGAAATCATCGACGTAACGGCCTACATACGTAAACCCTAAATCCTCAAGCAGAAACCAGTCCAGTACGTTAAGCAGGTAGTTAGCGAATAACTGCGAAAACAGATTACCTATAGCCACACCGTAGCCGCGCCCATTCGTAAAAAGCGATTTGTTAGCCGGTATGTAGTCCCAATATCCTAACGGGCTGTGTCGCTCGCAATTATATTCGGGTTCGTGTAGCACTACGGTACGGCATAGGTAGCGCAGCGTCTCTTTATCGGTTTCGTCTGTGTACTTCTCTACTACGAAATCGTCCACCATCTTAGCCAGCATCGCTTTGTTAATGCTCATAAAGAAACCCTGCAAATCCAGTTTCATAATGTAGCAGTCGCGCGTATAGTTCCGGCTGCACGTCTTTATATCGTTTACCAGCATATTAACGCCGTACAGCTGCCCTTTTTCTTTTCGGCAGTTAAATGTACGCGGGCTAAATATCTGCTCAAATAGCGGCTCTAAACGTATCGCTATCCAGTGGTGTATAATTCTATCCTCGAAAGCAGCGGCGAATACTTCCCGGTACCTCGGACGTGTAACGATAAAGCAAATAGATTTACCCGGCTGGTAAGTACGGTTATTAACCCGGTCGCGCAGCTCTATTAGCTTGCTTTCGTAGTTTATTTCGTACATTATCGCGCTGGCTGTTTTCCGCTTCCTTTTGCGGCAGTCGTAGTACGCTTCTAAAAGCCCCTCGGTCGTAATCATATTTTTTGCTCTGTGTGGTTACTGTTATCTGTAAAAGTGCTGAAACTGGCCTAACTCTGTTCTTGTTCGTTGCCTTAGTGTTGTTGTTCGCGTTGCCGTTGTTGAGGTTCAAATTCCACGCGTTGGTCGCGCTGTACTCGCAACTCCGTGCCGCCCTTGCCTTGGACTGAACGCCCGCAGCCATAACTATAAAAGATAGTGTGCGGCCCATTTTTACACAGATAACTATAACGCTATTAAAGTCGTAACTTTTTCTATTCTCGTTTTTAATCGTTATTCCGTCTGCTGTCTAACGCGATTAACGAATTTTTCCACGCTGTAGCCTGCTTGCCGATAGCGTCCGTAAGTTCGATTATATCCGCGTGTCTGCTTTGCCCTAAAATCCATTTCCTTTCGCCCGCTATACGAATAAGCGTTTTAAGTACCTCAAACTCGGCTTGAAAGTTAATCAAATGCTGGATGCGTGTAGCGCGGTCTCTGTTAATGTACGCTGCGGAAATCTCCGATATTAGGGCTATAGCTATTTCGTGCATCTTATTGCCTATGGTGTACTTGTAAGCTCTCGGAAAGTTTGGCGTAACGTCCAGTATCACGTCTAACAGCTTTCTACTGTCTAAGTAGATTTGCGTATTAGAAACCAGCTTTGATTTATTCATATATCGGGTTTTTGAAAATTTCTTTAGATAGGTACGGCTTTCGCCGTACCCAAAGGATAAAGTTTAACTATTAACTACTAACGTAAAAATGCTGAAACTGGCCTAACTCTGCCCTTGTACGCCGCCTTAGTGGTGCTGTACGCGCCGCCGTCGTCGAGGGTCAAATTCCACGCGTAGGTCGCGCTGCACTCGGTGCTGCTCCAGTACCACGTTTCGGCCAGCTGTGTAGCTCCGTTAATAAGCGATAGCGCGTAATTGATTTTACGCATATTCGCGTAGATGCAAAACAGCTCGCCCAGTGACGGCAGCCACCACATACCAGCGGTTAGGCCCTTGCCGTTTGCGTTGGTGCGGCTATACTTAGCACAGAAACCCGGCGCGTAGCTGGCCGTATTACATTCGGCGTGCTTAATCTGTGCCGCGGTGCTGGCCTTACCCGTCCAGTCCTCCATAGCTGTAAGTCGGTCGGTAGTCGTTTTGCCGCCTCCGCTTACTGCTGCGCTGCTCCACAGCAAACCCGCGCTGTCGGCTTCGGTCGGTGCTACTACCAGCATCTTACCGCCCTCGACGACTACCACGCCCTCGGCTATCTCGCCGCTGCTTTGGTAGCCCGGCCACTTATCCGGCTTAACCATAAGCGGGTAGTCGTCGCTCTTACGGTGGAACATAATAAACACACCGTCGTTAATGCTGTTAAGGTTAATACCGCCCAGCAGGGCTGCTTTTAAGCCCGCTAACGATACCTTTGTGGTGTTTCCGCTTGCATCAGTAAGCGGGATAAACTGCGACGCGTTCACGGTGCTAACCGTCGTTACGTCTTTAAGTGTCTTTGTTTTCTTCGTTGCCATATCTTAAACTTTAGATAATAATATATTATTCGCCCGTATATAGGCCATCTATAGCGTACCACGCGCCGTTAATGCTCTTAAATTTACAGACGCAATTAGGACACATATATACAGTTGTGTCCCCGTAGTCTTTGTATTTGGCTTGGTAATCTTCCACTACCGCGCCATATTTTTTTGTCGAACTATCCCATTCTATTGCATGCGAGTTAGCTTTAACGTATAGGCTGTCGCTGCCGTTAGTTTTAACAAAAGTCATTTTGTTAGTGTTCCAGCTGCTATTAAGTAGCTTAGTAAAAATCTGTATCTCTAAGCCATCGTAAAGGCTCGCTTTAGGTAATGTCACAAATCGGTGATTAGTGGGTTCGTCCACCAAAAAACTGCAACACGGCTCGACTTGTGGATTTATTACGTACTCTCTATTTGTTGCTGTAGTAATTGTTTTAGTCGGGCTGTAGTAAAGCTGCGCTTTTACGATGCCCTCCAACGTGCTGTTACCTTTTACAGTAATGTTATTAAACGTGCCGCTATTACAAACTACGTTACCGTCTTTGGCTTGAAATACTACGTTACCGTTAGCGTCCTTCATATCTATGGCCTCTACGCCTAAATTTTTAACCAGTGCGTAGGTGGCCAGCAGAATTTTAGACGCTACCAGCTCTACTTTATCGCCCAGCTGCCAGTACTTGTTATTGTTAGCCGCCGTGCTTCCAGGGTAGTTATCCGCGGTTTTCGTATGGCTTTTAATGCAGCTGTAGTAATTATCTCTGTAAATAACTACATCTTTCCAGCTGTCGCCATCGCCGCCCGCTTGGAAACTATACCCGTTAGCGCAGTCGCTCCACGCCTGCGGGCCTCGCAGGGTCGCGCCCTGCTTTCCTTGCGCGCCATCTGCTACGGGCTGGATAGTTATAACGCTGTTATACTTCGCGCCTTTGTACGTGATAGTAAAGGGCAAAGAAATAGCCGTAGTGTTGGTAGGGGTTAGCATAATAACAAAGTAAAACTTTCCGCTTTCTACCCTAAACGTCCACCTATACGCGGAACTCGTCGGCAAAGTAGAGCAAAGCATATTACCGTCGGTTTTGTCGTTATAGCCTATAAGCCTACCGCCATCGTATAAGGCTACCTGCACGCGTAAAGTACTGCTAACGCCTACCTTTGGGGTAAGCGCAGCGGGCAGCAGGGAAATGGTTATACCATTCTCCCCCGCGTCGCCCTTATCGCCTTTACGGATAAACTTTACTATTTGTGTCTTGGTTACTCCCATAGCTATTTAACGCTGGTTATAGTTACCGATACGTCGCCGCCTGCCTGCACGCAGTGCGCGCGTGTTACGGTTTGGCTGGTCTTTGGCGTTGTTCGGTCGCTGTTGAGGTAAACGCCGGCCGCATCTTTCAGCACAAAATAAAACTGCGTATCTAACGCTTTTGTGCTGGTTCCTCGCGTAACTACTACCGGGGTGTAGGTAACTTGCCCGTTACCGCTGGTGTCCTCGGTTATAGCCTCGTCTGCGGGGTTCGGGTGCGGGTCTATATCGTAGGGGTCGCTCGCGTCCATTACTCCTTGAATATCGGTGCCAATCTCAGCACCAGCGCGCGATACGTGTACGCGGTACTCGCCGTAGGTGTTAATATCGGTACCGCTAACTGTAAGCGTCTGTGCGGTCTTACCGGCCAATGTCTCCCAGCCTGTCGCGCCCATCTTCTCCCAAACGTATGTAAGGTCTTTAGATAGGGCCTTTCCGCTTTGGTAGGCCATAGCCTTTAATACGCAGCTGCCGCCCTTTGTGGTTATAACAAAGTTCTTGGTATCGCCTGCCACGATAGTAATACGGTAGCTGCTGCCCGTCGCCTGCTGGATAGGTATAGTATAGCTGGCTTGTATTTGGTCGCTCTGCGTGCCGTAGGAAATGGTAGCCACCATCTTAATAACGGCTGGCGCGAAGCCTGCCAGCTGCACAATATCTTTAAGTATTTGCAGGCCATAATACAACTGGTCGCCGCTTGGTGCCACCTGCTTAAAGTAGCCGGCAAATACTCCAGTAGAAATGCCGCCTCTAAACTCGATTTTTTGGCCGTTAAAATAGTACTCCATACCGTCGGGGTCGGCCACTCCCTCAGCTACGCGGCTACTGGTACAGACGAAATATAAAACTGGCTGCATCGTGCCAAAGTTCGGGTAAATCGCTGTTACGTCGCTACTGGTTCCCTCGTAGTCTTGGTATAGGTCGCCACTTGGCGACATAATTACAGCTGTATAGGTTCCCGCCTTGCTGATAAACTTAATAGTTCTGCTACAACTTGCTACGCTCATACCTTACTCGTTTTTGTCGGTTTGTTCTTCTTTGGGCTGCGCGGGTTCTGCTGTTTCCTCGCTTCCCTTTTCGCTCTCTGCTCCCTCTACCGTTTCCCCGGTGCCGCCGTTTCCTGCGCTATCACCTGCGGGCTGCTCGACTTCCGGGTTATCGGTATCGGTTCCTTTTTCGGGCTGCTTAACTACCACAATCTTAAACGCCTCATCGGTAGCCTCCGGTAGCTCGTGTATAACGATGCCGTCCTGCTCTTGGCGGGCTTCTCCTGCCAGTAGAGCTACGCCGCCGATACGCTCCAGTATCTCCGGCAGTTCGGTTAATCTTCCAAACGGCAAAATATCGGCCTGCCATAGCAGGTAATTACCGTCCTTTACTCGGTTTCTGTCACTCTTCAAATGTAGGTACTGCGCTACCTTTGGGTTTACCTTTATGTAACGTGCCATATCTTTATAACTTTATTAGTGAATAATCAATACTGAGCCGTCCGCGTCGCAGAATATCGCGCCGTCGGTACTATCTGTAAACGCTCCTGCGTAGCCTCTATCTTTTACGTCCAGCCCTATTACTGCGCCGTTACTGCTATCCATAGCGGTAGTAGGGATAATCGGGGCCGCGCCGTGTCCAACCTGCGAATAACTGAGGCTGCCGCTAACCTTGTTAGTCGCGATATACCACAGCGGCAAAAGCTCCTTTTCAAAATCGGCTATATCGCTGTTATTAGTCTGCACTATCGCGGTAGGTGCTATCTCGCGGCTACCTGCCGGTATGTTATAAGGCACTCCCGCTAAATCAAACTCATAAGCAGGCAGTCTGCGGATAAATACCGCCTCAGCCATCGGTGTAGCGTCGTTAAGGGCTACGCTGGCAGGGTCTCCAGTGGCCGAATACTTAACACGGCAGCGTATATGCCGCTCGCTACCCATAAGCCAGCGGTTAATCGTGATGCTGTCGCCGCCCGTCTGCAAATCGTAGTCCAGTACGGTATCGTCTCCCGCGGTTCTCCACGTTCCCGCCTCGTCCTGCACTTCCCAAACCAGCGCGTATTTGCTCGCCTCGCATTTGTTCGGGCCTACCCACACGGTAGCCCTAACGGTCTGCTCGTCCTTATCGCTTAACGGGTTGTAGATAGTCTGCTGCGCGCAATCAAGCTCCACGCGGATAACGTCGGCCGCGTCGCTACAGTCCAGCATATAGCTACCTTGTATAACCATAATTTGCCCGTTACGGTTGTCTGTGTACTCCGCGTAATAGGCCAGTGTTATAGGGCTTTTAGGCTGCGCGTTCTTCTTTACCTTGATACGGCCAGCATCGCTGCCGCTGGTGGTAATCTCGTAGTCTGTGTTACCCTCAGCTATAAGCGTCTTTTTGCCGCCTACAATCTCGTACCAGCGGACGTTAGTAAGCTGGTGGTTTACCCTGCCAGCTGTTACTATCTCGTCCTTATCCAGTATGGAAACCACGGGCTGTAAGATAAACGGCGTTAGCGTATAGTCCGGGGTAAATTCCCCAGTATGCGCGTTATAATTCTGCTTATCCGGTACGCTGCCCTCCACAGCAAACGAAATCTGTAGCTGTAGCGGTTTCCAGTTAAAATCAAATCTTCTTGTTTTCATTTGCTAAACCTTTCTACTAATACTCAAAAATCGCGCTTTCGGTACCCGCTTCTCGGCCTTGGCCGTCTCGCAAAGTAACGGTAGCTATAAATTTTAGGGTTCTCGGCATATACCCGTTAAGGTCGCAGTCTGCTATAGTAAGGTCTATAGACTTGCCAGCGTTGGCCCTTTTTAACGCCCACGCGTTATCTGAGGCTACGCGCTCGTTACCCTTAGCATCCTCGCTGTAACGCGTCCACTGCACATCTGCGGGCAGTATATCGTCTGTAATATCCATATTATACAGCCGGGCGATAATGGTAAGCGTAAGCGCGAAGCGGTCGGGGTCGAAAATATAGTCTGTATCTGCAAACTCTACCGTAAACTGCGGGTTTCCCTCTACCATCGCCCAGTCGGTATTATTCCACGCGGGCGCGGTCTTGGTCCCGGTCTTGGCGCATCGCCATTTGCAGCCCATATACCAAACGTCGCTAATCTCATAACGTCCAGTATCGGGGTTAATGGCCTCGCAGTAGTAGTTAGCCGTAACGTCCCACTGCCCGCGGTCTATAACCTCGCTAACTGGCCTGCCTTGATAGTCGATACGTATAATATCCTGCACAATCAAACCGCGCGCGTAAACGTAGTCCTGCCCCTCGACTATCGGCAAATCCATTTCGCGCAGGAACTCCGGCAGGGTGCCAAAGGTCGCGCCGTAGTTGGATGCCTCGACGATAGGCTTAGTTACTCCAGTTTGTCTAACTATACGGCCCTCCGTGCTGGATAGATAAATACAGCTTTGCCGTTTGGTGTCTGTCTGATTACCCCAGCGCGCTATCTTCATAGCCTCGCAGGGCGCGTAGTTCTTTCCTGCTGGCGTATCTTCGTCCGGGTAGGCCGTTACCTCGATATAGTTATTAGCCGTGTTTACGCTGTTCACGCGTAGCCAGCAGGTGTAATATTTACCGCTGCCGCTGGCCAGTGTGTTAATAATGCCCTTTAGCACGTTGCCAACTGCCTGCGCGGTAAAATACCCGTCCCACTTGCTGCGCAGGTGTAGGCCGTAGCAGTTATCGCCCAAATCGTCCACGCTGTCGATAGTGTCGGCCTCAGTAAGCAACTGGTCGCCCTCTATCGCGCTAAGACGGTTAATAATAAGCTCTAAGCACTCAAAGTAACTACGTACTCGCACGCTCTCAAACTCCGCGTTACCCTTAGAGTCAATGCCTGCGCCCTTACCTGCGTAAAGCGATTTTATAAACTCCCCAAACTCAGCACCGCCGCCCATATAGGAAATACCCGCTACACGTATAGCCTGCTCAAAGGTTATATTACCTTTGGCCACATCATCGACTAAACGGCTAAGGAACTGTTTACGTATTGGGCTATCCTCGGTAAGGTCGTTAGCCACGTCCGCGTAGCCGGCTTTTACCTTTTCCGTTATCTGCTCATATACCGCGTTACCCTTGTCGTCTGTTACTTCCTTTTGTCGGGTCAAATACTCGTAGCCGTCCGCGTCCGTGCTGATTTGGTCTAACGCCTGCTTGTTGGCGTGGTAATGGTCGTTAGGGCTTACCGCGCTGCCGCTTCCATTAACGGTTACTACAGTGCTGCCGCCTCCGGTACTTTCGCCTCCCAGCTCGCGCAAACGCTCACTACGCGGACGCTGGCCGCGCTTAAAGGTCTTTAATTCATATACTGCCATATCCCATTACTCGTTATTACGTTTATACTCGTCGGGGCGCAGCTCGACAAATACAGCCTCGCTGCAATCCATTCTAACGTCTTGCGTTTCGGATGCCACCATAAACAGTTTGCCGTCTTGGTTGTCCTCTCGATACACCGCTATAGGTTCGTGCAATATCTGCGCGTCACCGCTTAGCGTAGTCCTGCGCTGCGCAAACTGGCTGTATAGGGTTCCTATTAGCAAGTCCTCGGCCTGCGTGGTACGTCCAGCGCGGGTAAAGGTGGTTATCTGTTTGCCGGTCTTGGCGTTGAAATAAGCACCGCGTGCCGTCGGTACTCCCTCCGCGCTGGTGCCGCAAATGGTGTCTATCTCGATAGGTTCCTTAGCCGCTCCGTTCAGCTGCGCGTTATACTCTACGTCGTCGGTATTTATCGTTTTGTCAAACTGGCCAGCGTTCATAATCTCAATTTCGGGCAGTTTCATTAAAAGCCACGCGATTTTACCCCATAGCGATTTAGGGCCGTTTTCTGCCTTTTCTAAGTCTGTACCCTCATTTACAATTAGCCAACCCTCGCGGCGTACCTCTACCCACAGTTTACCGCCACCGCCTCCAAAGTTCGGATAAGGGATATACTGCCCTGCCTCTGCGTTGGTTAATATGGATATAGTAGCCTGCTTGTGCGGGTTAATCGCTGGCCTGTTCTTCTTCCAACCCAGTACGCCGCTGGTATCTACGTGGTCTCGCGCGTCGTAGTAGCAAAGATAACCCCACGCGTTCGGGGCTTTGTCTCCAGTATATTCTACCCAGCTGCCGTATGTGTCGTTAATCGTAGTAGCAGGATAACTTACGGGTCTCTTAACGATGCTGCGATTATCCCATACGTACACGGTGTCGCTACCGTCCGGCTGGAACTTGATAGTAACGGGTACATACACGTAATTACCATATCGGTTAAACTGGTCGTACCAGTCTTTTTGCTCCAAATACTTCATTATATTAGCCGCGCTTTCAAACGGGTTAAATCGCGGGTCTAACAGCATATCTATACCTACGCGTACTACTAATTCGCTGCTATTCGCGATAGGTGGCACCCATACCGGGTTACTCTTAAATAAAGCAGGGCCTATGCTGGCAGTAGTACCCGGTATCTTTGGCTGCCCGTGTCCTTGGCTCTTATACTCAGCATACCAGTTTTTATTTGTTCCTACTTTGATACCCGCCACAGACTGCCAAAATAACGCTATACCCTCGCTTTCGCTTCCGTCATACTGAGGCACGATTTTATAGAAATAAACGCCGTCGCCCAGCTCTGCGTTATTGCCCTCCTTGGCTACCCATATAGTAAACCCGCAGTCGGTCGCGTCTATCCAGTCGGTTAGCGCAGTGCTGTAATGGTAGGAAAAATAGGTAGCTCCGTTGCTGCTGCCGCCGCTAAGTTGATTTAGGGCTGTAAGCGTAGCATCTGTTTTAATGCTTCCCCAGCAGTCCGTCGGCGATAAATTGCCACTTTGCGCGTAGGTACTCCACGTAATTTTAGCGTTATTATATACCACATCTACGCCCATAGTTTGGCTGCTGCCGTCCCATACGATAGGCAGTTTATTAGCCTGCCGATATAGGCCGTTAAGGTCGTAGATATAAACCTTACCGGCTCTTTGTATCATACGCAGGGCCAGCGGCTGTAAAATACCATCGATAACTTCGGTTAGCGTTGAGGCTTCGCCGTCCTCGTCGTAGAAATTATCGCTACGTACTTTAACGTCGCTAAGGTGCATAGCTTTAGAGCTTCCGGTTAGCGCAGTACTTATTAGACTGTCGTCTATACCGCCGCAGTTAATACCGCAGCGTCCTATACAGTAGCTAACAATCTCGTACAGCGTCTGCATATTACCCAAATCGTATTTAAGTCGTTCCAGCACGCCAAAATCGGTAAACGATAACGACACCGTGTAACCGTTTAGCTGCTCGTAGGGTTCTTCGTAAAACTCTGTATCTATGCAGCCGCTCCAGTATAGCGCATTATTACGGTATATATCCAGCCTAACGCGGCCTACCTCGATGCTATATAAATCCTCGTAGGTTCTATCGCCGGGACTGATTATTTTAAGAGTAGCTGTACTGCCTTGTATAACTTCCTCCTTGCTCTTTTCGTTCCACTCGATAGATAGCGGCTCGTCCGCGTCAAACTCCAGCAGGCCGACGGCCTCAAATTCGCCGCCAGCCTCCTGCCATATCTCTGCACGCCATAACACGTTAGATATACTTAGAAATTCGCCTTTATATCTTAAATACTTCATACTAACTGCGTTTAGTGTGGTTATTCTCCTTTGCTATGATACCTACCAGCTCGCGGCCGCGTATCTTAAACTCCACTTTGCCTAAATCTATGCCGCTACCGGGTTCGGCCAGTAGCCCGCGCAGCTTATCCAGTGGCGCGATAACTTCCGGGTTACTGTTGGCTCCGGCATACTCGCCCACCATAGCTAACGTAGGGCCGGACGCTACACCACCATCGGCCAGCATTGGAATACCTGCCGCTGTTACTGCTGCCAGCATCGCGGTAGTAAATCCCATAGCGATACCAAAACCCGCAAACGGTATATATGCGTGTGCGGCCATATACTCGGCTGCTGCTAATTCTTTCCAGCTGGCCGCCTCCAGCTTGTTAGCGGTAATAATAGCCGCAGACGATGCCGCGTTAGTGGCCGCCGTTGTACCTCGTACTGTAGCCTCGGTAGTCTCTGCCGCAGCTTCTACGCCCTTAGTGGCCGCGTGCGCAGCACTGGCACCAGTAAGCAGGTTAATAATGCCTACTACCGTCTGTATGCCGTTGTATAGACCTATAAAGCCGTCGATAATGCCTACTACTATCTGCCACGCGCTGCCGTTGCCCTTTAACGCGTCGGTTATACCCTCTACGCTGCTGGCTATATTCTTTATACCGCTCCATCCGTCTTGCAGCGATTTGCTTACAGATACGCTGGTTTTCTCGGCCTCCTTGCCTGCGTTCTTGATAGCGTCGGCCTTAGCGTTCCACGCGTCTATCTGCTGGTTAATGGTCGCTGCCTCCTCTTTGCTGGCGGTTTGTAACTTCTCCTGCAATATGCTGATATTATCGCCTATCTCCTTTAAGGTGGTCGCGTCCTCTTTCCAAAGTGGGCTATTATCCTCCGCAGCTTTGCCCGCGTTCTCGATAGCGTCGGCCTTTTCCTGCCAGCCAGCTATCTGCTGGTTAATGGTCGCCGCTTCTTCTACGCTGGCCGTCTGTAGCTTTTTACGCAGTATATCTATATTATCGCTAATCGCCTTTAAGGTGGTCGCGTTTGCGTCGAATTTTGGTACCTCTACCTTTGGGGTAGTGGCTCGGCCTCCGGTCGGCTTAGGCTTGCCCGGCGGGTTCGCGTACTTCTTCTGCGTTTCGGCCAAATCAATTTTAGGCGCGGCTTTCGGCTTTGTTACCTTTACGGCTACCTCCACCTTTTTATTACCCAGTCCTAAAATGTTTTTCAGCCATTCCCACGCCTCCTTACATTTCTCTACCAGCCACGCGAAAGCCTTAGCCAAACCATTCATAATGGCAGTAGCCAGCGGCTTAATAGCCTCCCAAACCTTATCTACGATTTTCCGGAAACTCTCGCAATTATTATACGCGTATATGATAGCCGCCACTAACGCGCCTATGGCCGTTATTACGATGCCGATAGGGTTAGCCGTAAGTACAAAGTTAAGTACCTTTTGTACGGCCGTCCACGCTGCCGTAGCTACAGATACAACCTTTTGCGCGGCCGCTACAGCCAAAGCCGCGCCCTTATTCTTAACCATTGCCACGGTAGAGGCTAAAAAGGCTTTAGCGGACGCATACAGCGTAACAGATAGGGTTTTAACGCCGGCCACCAAAGTAGTAACACCGGCCAGCGCAGTAGAGGCCTGCGCCGCGATAGTAACGAAAGGCAGCGCGCCGTTTACCATCGCGCCTAATTCCTCTTTCATATCGCCCAGCGTGTTTACTAACTGCTGCTGCTTGCCGCTGTCCGTCTTAGCTAACTCGGCGTTCATATCGCCTACGTTGTTCTGTATCACTTGGGCCAGCATCGCGGCTTTTTCCTGCTCGGTGCCATACTTAATTACGTTGGCCTCAGCCTCGGAAAAGCTAATACCTACGCGCTTTAGCGCATCTACTTGGCCCATCATAGCTTTACCCATTAAGTTACCTATCTGCACCGCGTCGCCCGTGGTGGCAGATAGTCCCTTTTGCTGCGCTAACAAATTATTCATAGCAGGCAGCAGGGTTTCCAAACTATCTTTTTCTTTCAAAAAAGTAGCTACCTGCTGCGCGCCGCTTAGCTGTACCTCGTCGCCGATAACGCCTATTTCCTGCTGCGCGCTGGCCAGTTCCTTAATGCTCTGTATCTCCTTATCGGTCGCGCCCATACGCTGCCGCATAATGGTAGATAGCTTTGTTTCGGCCATTTCCTGCACGGCGTAAGCGTCGGCCAAATCCTGCAAACCGGCTTGCAGCTGGTTAAAACTACGCTGCGCCGCGTCGATGCCAGTAGCCAAAGCAGCAAAGTTTATCGCGCTGCCCTTTAGCTGCTCGGCCTCCGATAGCGTGGACGTAATAACCTTTTTTAGCCCGTCTGCATCGCGGGCCAAATCCTTAAAACTCTTGCTGTCGCCGTCCAGCTTAAAAGTTATAGATATGGTGCTTTTTCCTGCCATACTTATACATTTAGAGGCTATCGCCCAGTTTCTTTACTAATTCTTCCATACGCTTACGCTGCTGCGCTGGTGTTATATCCCTTGCCTTAGCGTTAGCGCGTTTGCCCTTTTGCTTATCCCACGGAAACGGTAGCAACTTTTCCGGGGTTATCTTTTTGTTTTTAGCGATATGCGGCTGTATGGTAATAGTAGCCAGTAGGCGCATACGCTCCCAGCAGTCCTTATACTCAAAATCGCGCTGCTCCGCATACGCTTTATAGACGGCTTCAAACTCTGCAAAATCCATCTTGCAAAAGTCGTCATAAGATAAGCGTATGCCGGACAGCGCGATACCCAGTAAATCGTAGATGCCTTTAACGGGGCCTATCTTTTTTTTTCAGCCTCGCCGTTTTTTGCTGCTCCCGCCTGCATCGCCTTTGCCCAGTTCTCCATATCCTCCGCGGATAACGCGTCCGCGAAATCCATAAGAGGCATATCGAAAGGCACTTTGTCGGCAGCTGAGGCAGACGCTACACAGCAGTAGAGGTACGTACAAAGGTCGCTAAAGTTATCCGTAGTAATCTCTGTAACCTCCTTGCCGGTCTCTTTCTTAAAGCGCAGCATCGCGCCCATAGTAGGGCGACACGGGTACACTTTACCGTTAATCGTTACTTCTATATTTGTTTTCATAAGCGCAAATTTTATTCACCCGGTGTTTCAGTAATCGCGTTTTCGTCCAGCGTTGTAGGCTCGCCGTCGTTCTCCAGCGAAATACTGTACGTCGCATCGTCGTTAGCTGGGTCGGTACGTTCCAGCGAAGCGATAACACACTTACCAGCCAAATACGGCTTTTCACTCTGCTCTCGCTCCATACACTTAACCTCTACAGACTTACCGCTTTTCCACAGCGCGAAAAGCTCCTTAAATCCGTTTTCGGTCTCGTCGTAGAATACCAAACCCTCGGCACTGATAGAATACGATAGACCTACTACGCCCTTTTTCTTCCATAGGCCGCCGGATATTCCAGCGGTAGCCACTGGCTTAACGGCGCGCTCTTTGGTCTCGCTGTTAAATGTGGTGGTGTGGCTGGTACAGCTACCCACCGCTTTGCCGCCTACATAAAGCAGCATATCGCTACCATTACAGTAGCCCGTCTTTGTTCCTGCCATATTCTTAAATCTTTACTTCAAAAACTAACTGTTGCACATACGCATCGGCCTGCCAGCCCTCCTCACTATCCGAAAGTTTGCAGCTACGCATAGCCAGTCCGTCGCTTTCGTACTGCACGTTATCCAAAGCCGCGCGCACGGCCTCGGCCAGCTCTACGCCCTCCGTATAATCGGCGGTGTAGCAAAGTATCTCGATACCCACGGTATCGGCTCCTACACGGCCTTTAACGGGTTCCTTGGTTAGCTGCGTGCGACGATACAGTATATAGGGCAGTTCTGCGCTATCTGTTACCACGGGGAAAACCTTTTTAGTACGGGCTATTACCTCGTCGTCGTCGATAAGGATAGCGCGGATAATTTCGCCCGCCGATAAACTCGTTTTACTTACAGCCATACTTTTCTGCTATTTTCGTTACATTCTCTGTTACCATATCCCGTATATCCTGCGTTACGGTGTCCCGGACACCATTAAGCGTTTGCGCCATAAAGCCGTAACGCCTCATTTTGCCGGTTCGGTGCGCCTCTCGCTCTCGGCTGGCCCGTCGCCGGGTGCCTTGCTTAGGCTTCGTTTCACGTTCCGCGGTTCCGTCCTCTGCCCATATTAACACGGGTTTTTTAAGTCCCTGCCGGTTAGTGTGAAATCCCGCCTCGCCTTTACCATTTTTGCCCGCTTTCTTAGTACCAACTGTTACCCGGAAACCTGCGGCCCGCTTAAATACTATAGCGCGCACGCCCTTTTCCAAATCCTTATTAGAGCTAATACTACTGCGCAGGTTATTTATAGCTGTTTTGCGTACTTTGTTGGCTTCCCTGCGGAAACCTCCCTTTAACGCCTGCATCCTGCGTTTAGGCTCCAGCTCAGCGAATAACCGCTGCAAATTCTTGTCGTCGTACTCGATGCTCTGTGCCATAATGGTAAAGTTATTCGTTTACACGGTCGCAAAGTAGGGTATTATAGCCCTTATCGCGGTTAGGTATAATCGACACAATCGTATAGAGGTTGCCGCCCAGTTGCTGCGCCCTCCAGTTCTCCTGCACCGGGTGCGCGTCGCGTATATTAAACTCGGCTGTATGCGCGGGGAAATGTTCGCCCACTTCCTCGCTGCGGCTACCAGTAGCTCGTACACGTTCGGCACGTACTACGCGGGTAGGCACGTACTCGGTACGCTCTGCGCCCATACGGTCGGTAACGCGCTTAGGCTCTAACAGCTGTAGTTTATATTTTAGGGTTCCTGCTCTCATACGGTTTAATCGCTTACCAGTTTACGATATGGTTTAATTAGGGCCTGCATAGTGTAGGGTACTTCGGCCATCTGCACACCGCTAACCGCTTCGCGCTGGTTATACCAGTGTCCGGCGATAAGTAAAACGGCCTGCTGTAGCATAGCGGGGAAATCTCCCCCGCCTGCCTCCAGCAGTTCGTCTTTTGTTCGGTTGGTGGCTGTGCATACGTACTGCTCTGCCGCGCCTAATAGGTGCTGCAAATACGCGTCGTCGTCCGTAAAGTCGTCCGCGTGGACGTGTTTTTTAAGCAGTTCTAAATCCACTGTAGCCATAACTAAACGCTATAAACTTCTACGTATGTTAATACTCTCTTATTACTTGGCCGCTGGTGTTACCTTAGCGAGTGCAAAGGCTTCCTTACGCAAAGTAGTGGTGCCATAGTTCACGTTAAGCACGAAATCTACAGCGTCCTTACGTGCTTGGCTGTAAGGGTCGATAACAAACGACATATCGCCGAAAAGTCCCATAGGCTGGTATCTCCAGTCGCCCAAACCGATGTTATTTTCTCCGATATAGTTTGTAGTGAACACTGGCAGGCCCGCGATATGGTCGTTTTCACATACCATAATACCGCTGCCCGCGTCCTTTGGTGTGGACTCGGCGATAGCTTTCTGCGCCTTGGTCATTACCCAGCAAAGGTTATCGCCATCGACACCAGTAGCCAGCACCTTTGCTTTAAGGGTGTTAAACTCCTTAAAGGTCGGGGTCGCGCTGAAAGTGGTTGCAGTTGCGGCCAAACCTACAAACGGGCCTACCAGTGTAGTAGCTGCTGTTACCTTAGTAGTGCTGAAAAGGATTTTGTTAAGCAACATAGACACCGAAAGCGGCATAAGTTTCTTAACAATCATTTCCAAAATACCCTCGGTCTGCATCATCGACTGGCGGGTTACTGGAATAGCGATACCGATACGCTGAGGCGAAGCGGTAAGTTTAGACAGCTTTACTTTGGTGTCTGTAAGGGCTACACCCTCGCCGGCGATAGTAGCCTCTACGGTCTCGTAGGTAGGCCAAACGTAATCGCCGGCCAAACCGGTAGGCATAGGCAAACCAACCTTATTAAGGATAAGGCCCTCCACCAGCGGGTCTAAAATATCCTGCACCTTTACGGGTACGATGCCACCGGGTACAGCGTCGGCCACCATTACCAAATCACGTACTAACATAATTTGGGTCTGCTTGCCGTTGCTCATATTCTCGCGAATAATCGCGTTTACGTCGGCCACGGTGTTAGGGTTCTCGCGCATCTGCTCAGCAGCAGCGGCCTGCATCTTCATTTGCAGCAGCTGGTTTTCGCGTACTAACGCCTCGTACTCGGTAGTCTCGGCTTCGTTGCGCTCGCGCTGCTCCTTTTCGCACGCGTCAGCAATCGCGCTGATACGCTCGCAGTTGGTCTGATACTTATTAACCAACTCGCGCACATTAACTGTTTTCTTGTGCATACAAAAAACTTTTAGGGTTAAACTTAAATCTAAATCGACTGCGCAGCAGCGCGGCGCATTTCGCGCACTTGCTCACGCATTTTCGTTTCGTCTTTCTTTGGCTGCTCGGCCTCTCGCAGTTCCTGCACCAGCTCGCGGGCCTCGGCCTCGCAATTAGTGTCCGGGTATGCAGGGTCGGCGGCCAGTGTAAAGTCATAAACGCCCGTTACGACATTTACGGTATATGTTACCACGGTCTTACCGTTCTCGCGCTTAACGTCGCGCGATACGTAGGCACTATCGTAATAGTGGGTAGTAAACATAAAGCTACAGCCGGCTATATCGCCGCGTCGTACCAGCTCCAGTGCCTTATCGCCGTCGGCCGTGTGCGGTGCCTCAAACTCAAAAGCCACGCCCTTATCGTCCACGGTATAGGTAAGCGTACCGCTGCCGTTCTTGCTTCTCGCTAAGATTAACTGGCGGTCGTGAAACATAGTCATTTTAATATCGCAGCCGTCCAGCAGCTCTTTGGTTATAGCCTCCGGCGCGATAACTTCGCGGGCTTCCTCGTCGTCGTAGTCATACAGCGGCGCAGACGGTACGCCGAAAAGGATAGCGTAGCCGGTTATCGTTCGGCTTTCCTTTTCGCCCTCCGCGGCTTCTCGCACGTGCAATTCCGCGCACGTGTGTAGCATACGTGTTATTTCGGTGTTCTTATTCTTCGCCATCTTTATTCTGTTCTTTTGGTTCGTTACTTGGTTTCGGTTCTGCCACTGGCGCGCTGGCCTCCTTGATGCCTTTAAGGTTAGCAGACACCAGTACGGTATCGCCGCCCTCTACAGCTGGTTTGTTTTCTTCCCTGCGCCATTCGTTTACTGTGTAGATGCCCGCCGCTATCGTTGCGGTTTGGTATTTTACCCTACTATCCAAATCGCAGGCATACAAACCGCGCCGGTCAAACTGAAAAACGCGTTTACAGCATAACGTAGGGGCTACCAACTTGCGCAGCAGCTCTACTTCTATCTTACGCAGCATAGGGTTAAGCGTTGTACTGAGGAAAGCGACGTTAGCCATTTCCGCGGATTTGTAGTTATTGCTTGTGTCGTCAAACACAAACGACGGATGCACACCGAAAAAGCGGCATATCTCGCGGACGCTAAACTTACGTGTTTCCAAAAACTGCATATCGGTAGAGCTTAACGAAATAGGGCTAAACTGCACCTGCCCCGGTAGCGATACGATACGCTCGCCACTTCTAAATCGGCCGTCTAAATCTACCGCCGTTTTCTCCAGCTCCTTATCTTGGTACTCACCGAAACCGCGCACGCTGGTATCGTTAGACACGATGCCGCGGACATTACCGCCATTGGCAAATCGGTTAAGGGTCTCGTTATCGCCCGTGCTGGTAATATCCAGCGTAGTACGGGCAAAACCCAGCGTAGATAATCCGGTTTTACCGTCTCTGCTGAAATTCTTAATATGTATAATCTCGTCCTCTCTGTACGTACCGCTAATGCCGGCGTTAAAATCGCGGATAGTGTACGTATCGTTAGTAGTATCGTGCGCCACGGCCGTAGGTTCTGCCAAAGCTAATCGCGCTACCTCCATAGTAACAAAATCGTAGATAGGGACTATATAGGCGTTACCGTTCAGTAAAAGGTGCTGCACCACCAAACGCCAAAAGTCCACAGCGGACATATACGGGCACGGCTGCACGTTTAGCAGGTAGTGTAAACGGCTGCTTTTGTCCTCCGCGAATATATCCCCCTTTAGGCGCATATATTGTACAGGCAGGTTCGCCACACTATCGGCCAGTATATTAACGCAGCGGTAAACTGTAGCTATAGATAAGTCCATACCAGCGGGCGCGAATATATTAACGCTGCCGGTTCTTGGCGCGCTCGCTACTGGTTCTTCCTCTACAGCCTTGCTACGTCTAAAAAAGTTCCTTATATCGTCTAATAGTCGCATTAAAATTCTATTTATCTCTATTTATAACCCGAATATCGGTTATTTGGTACCACGATAACCCCTATATCGGTGGAAAGTTACCCGAAAAGTGTTAAATCCGTGTTAAATTTTGGTTTTACATTTGGAAAATCAAAATAAAGCGTTACCTTTGCACCAGTTAAACAAATAAACAGTTACAGATATGAAACTATACGACAACAAATACCCAATTTCCGATAATGCGGAATACATAGTAGATTATATCTACGATAACCCCAGCGGTGCAAACTTCTACTTTCAGTTGGTAAGACTTAAAGATAACGCTATACTTTGCGCTCACAAAAGCCAAACCGATATAATACTACACTGCTGGTCAGTGGGCATACCAAAAGAAAAGGTAGCATTTATCTAAGATTATTAACCGGGGCTGGTTCCGGCTGGCCCAACAAAAACAAAATGAATATGGTTGCTTTCAAAAACTTTGCGGACGTTACCGCAGCAGATTTAGAGTTTACAAATACCGTTAAGGCTATCCGCGAAGCACTCGCAGACTGTTTTTACACTTGGGAAGAATACCCCGGCATTAAGTCCAGCGAGTTATCGGAATACCTCGGCCAGTATGGGGACTTATACGAAGATGCTAACGAAGATTTGCACATAGTTTACCCAGCAGATAAGCGTATGGCCATTAACTTAGCAAAGTGGCTGGCTAACTATGATATGGTTTACGTTAAGGCAAACAAGTGCATCGTTAGCCGTTCTAACCAGCAGGCAGCCGCCCAGCTTCTTAACAAACTTATAGAGCTGGCAGCGTAACAGATAAAACAAGTATTAACCGGGGCCGGCTACGGCTGGCTCCACAAAACAAAATAGCTATGCAGATTATAAATGAAAAAGAATTTAGCGGCGTGTTCGGTATGGGCACCGCTAAGGTTTATGTAGAGGAAAGCAAAACTAACTACTACGTTTCTATCCAGCCACACAAATACGCTATGCCCGTAGTGGTAGAGGAAAAGGTTAGCAAAAAGCAGGCAAAGGATATGCAGGCCGCTATCGACGTAGTTTACAAAGAATACGAAAGCAAAAACGCTGGCTGGAAATGGGTACAAAAGTAGAGCATAGAGGCGGGGCGCGTCCGGGTTCGGGCCGCCCTACCAAATCGAAAGACGGCGCGCGCGTTACTTTCTCGGTAATGGTTAGCCCAGTAACCCGCAGACGCATTACTGAGCTGCGCGCAGCAGGTGTTAAACTCGGCGAAGCTATCGACGCTATGGTAGCACAGTTAGCCGCCCAGTATGATATAGACTAAAAAAGCCCGCCCTAAATAGGCGGGTTTCTTTGTTTTATCTCTCGTAGTCGATAAATAGACGCATACACATAAGCGTAGTTATTACTCCGTCTATCTTCTGCGTATGCTTACGCTTTATCGGCTTGCAGTTCTCCAGCTTATCGCTATCCAGTACAGCGTTACCAAAGCAGTAGGCGTTAATCGGGTTATCGTTAATATAGATATGGCCCGTTTTCGCACCGTGTTCAAAACTTTCTACCGGCGCGGTAAATGTTCCGTAGGTCTGCCGTATGCCGGTTATCACGTTACCCGCTCCGGATGCTGCCAGCATATTTATAACCTCTTGGCTTTTCCACGGGTCGTAACCTATGCCCAATATACGCACATAGCCGTTAAGCCTCAGCACGTAGTTTACTATCTCGCGGTAATCTATTACGTCGCCCTCTGTCAGTATTAGGAAACCTTTAGCCGCCCACGTCCTATATAACTTTTCGTTAGGGTGTCCGGGTAGCGCACCCTCCGGAAAAAAGTAGGCCGTATGGAAATAAAAGTTTTTCTGCCCGGCATCATACATACCCATAGTAACCGCGCTAAAGTCGTCGCTTTCGCTAAGGTCTATAGCTACCATCGCGTCCGGTCGGCCCTTGATGCCGTCTAAGTTCATAGGCTTAGATATATGGCGGGCCAGCGTAGAGCTTATCCAGCTGCGCTGCTCGTTCTCAGCATAGAGGTTAAGCAGCTTAGTACGGAAAGCTAACATAGCCTCACTGCCATTACGTACCGCGTTCTTATACTCCTGCCGGTAAAAGTCCAGCGATACGGTAATACCTAAATGCGGGTGTACCTTTATCCACGTGTTTTCGTCGTCCTCCGCGTCGTCTAAATCCGGCTCGAATATATGTGCAAATACGCTGTCGTCCTCATACTCGCCCAGCAGCACAGCTTTATAACCTTGCAGCATTTCATAAAACGGGCCGTCGAATACGTCCGACGCGGTGGTTATAATCGCTGTTAGCGGGTTCTCACGTACACCCATAGAGGTAGTAAGCACCGTTAGCAGTTCGCTGCTGCGCGCTTGGCTAAACTCGTCCATAATCACAGTAGAGGCGTTTAGACCGTCTTTTGTTCGGGCGTTGGCTGTAAGGCACTGCGCAAACGCGCTACGGTCTTTTCGCTTACTCTTAACCGTCTGCTCGTTCACAGTATAGCGGCGTTCTTTGGGGTCTAACTTCAGCACGCAGTTACGGATAACGTCGAAACACTTTTTAGCTTGGTCGCTACTGTTGGCTCCGGTGTAGCTCTCTGCGTTAGCATCGCCGTACAGCAGGTCATACACGGCCAGCGACGCGGTGCTGGTTGTCTTGGAAAACTTACGCGGCACATATAGCACGGCCTCCCGGACTACTCGCTTAGTACCCTCCCAAAAGGCAAATATACTGGCAAACTGGAAATACTGTACCGGGGTAAGCGCGTACCGCTGCTGCCCAGTCTTACCGGGAAAATACAGACTTTCGTAGAAATCGGCAAACTGCCATACCTCCGTCGCGTTGATGCCGTACTTATCGCACATATAGAAAAACCGCTGTACGGCCAGCTGCTCGTAGAGGTTGTGCGCGTCCGGGTTCCCTGCCACCATACGCACGTAGCTATCCAGCCGGCTATCTATCTCGGTAAGTCGGTAGCGGTCTATATCCATATTAGCCAGCAGGTCGGTAACGTCCGCTTTCGCCTGCCTCAGTTTGTCTTTTTCTTCTTCTGTCATACTTTTATAGTTCCGTAAAAACGCTGCGCGCGGCTTCTCTGTTGTTCCATACTCTTAACCCTCCTTTGTCTTGATAATAGTAGGCTGCTGGCGTTTCTTTGTCAGCTTCTTGGTTAAGTCGGCCAGCGGGTCGTCGTCCACGCCTCCCGACAAATCTACAGCGGTAAGCCCTAACGCTTTCATCTGTCGCGTTATAAGTTCCTGCGCTTCTTTGGCTATTTTGAAAACTGGATGCGGTGCCAATTTCTCGCCGTAGCGGGTAGTCTCGTAAACCGTTGTTTCGGTCAGCCCGTCGATTTGCTCGTTAGCCATATCCAAATTACGCATAGCTGAGGCCAGCGACGTAATTTGCATATCCAGCCCTCTGCTGTAGGTTCCGTTTTGCTTTAACGTCTTGGTAATATCCTTAACGTACTCCTTTACTGTTTTAGCCATATTCTTGCTATTTTCGTTACTATTTTGTCGATTATCACTAAATTTTAGCGGGTTCGCCGTGTTACTGCATATTTATACACATATACGGCCAAAGTTCCGCGTTTCCAAATTTTGGCTGCGCGTCGCGCGAATGTGGGGGCGAGGTTTAACGGCCATTACCCCCGTTAAAAAATACGCCCCCGGTCATTGCGTAACGTCGTCGCCAAAAAATCTATGGTTAAACTCGCGCGCCTGCTTCGCCTTGCGTTCTTTGTTTGCTTGCCGGCCGCACCTACCTAACTCTGTATGTACCTTAACGTGGCAGTCGTGGCATAGGGCCTGCGTGTTATGTACGTCGTACATTCTCTGCACGCGCTCCCGCTGGCTTAGTGCCTCCTCTACTGGCTTAACGTGGTGTACCTCTGTAGCCGCTGTGGTTCTTCCCTCTGCTAAGCATCGCTGGCATAGTGGATGCACGGTTAATACTTCTTTTCTCAGCCGTAACCACCTGCTCGTATGTATTAGCTTTTGGTAGTTCTTATCTTTTGCCATAGCCTTTTATTACTTTCTTCTTAGTGTAGTTACTTATCTGCATATCATTATCCTTTGCGCCACTGGCAGGCATACTGCCCAACTCAGCAAACATACTGTCTATATACTCGCCGTCGTCGTCGGGTATATCATACTTACGGCTATCTACTCCCTCCATACGGTCTAACAGTATGTGCGTAAAAGATACCAGCAGCTCGCACACATTCTTAAACTTGTACTTATTCGTTAGGTGCTGTAGCTTATTGTAGGTCTGCGGGTCTATGCTTATATTAACCCTCTTTCTTTCGCTCATAGTGTTTACGTATTAAGTAGTTCAGACTATCTAATAAACTCTGCTGCACTCCCTTTTTGTCCTCCAGTGCTGCACTGGCTCTGTCGTCCACCGTGCCGCTGCATACCAGCTTATAGACCGTTACCGGGTAACGCTGGCCTTGTCGGTGTAATCGTGCGTTAGCTTGCTGGTAGTGCTCTAAGTTCCAGCCCGTGCCAAACCATACGATATAGTGGCCGCCCTGCTGCATATTAAGGCCGTATGCGGTGCTGGCCGGATGTGCCAGTAGTACGTCTATCTCGCCGTTATTCCAGTCCCTTAAATCGGCTTCACCTTGGTAGGTTCTTACCCGGTAGCCTTTAAGCCGTTCGGCGATACGCGTAATATCGTGCTTATACTGGTAGAACACTAAAACGCTGTTGCCGTTGGCTGCTTCAACTATCTCGGCCAGTCTATCCAGTTTTTCGTTATGGATGGCGTGTACCTGCTTGTCGTCGTCATAGATGGCACCGTTAGCAAACTGGCTTAACTTATTCATTAGGCCCGCTGCGCTGTTGGCCAGTACGTTTGCCGGTTCGTCTCCGTGTTCGGCCTTAAACTCCAGCACCTTGTCGCGCTCAAACTTATTATACGCTGCCATCGTCTTATCGGATAGCTTAACGCTTACCGTGTGCGTTATCATATCCGGCAGCTGCAAATAGTCCTTGGCCTGCATACTAAGGCATATATCCGCTATCTTGTTACGTATAATATCCTCGCAGCCTTTCTTAATGTCGCAGCGTACTACTATGTTATTCCACTTATGCGTCGAAAAGTAGTTATCGCGGTACTTGCTTACCGATTTACCCAGCCGCTCGCCTTGGTCTATGCAGTACATCTGCGCCCATAAGTCGATTAAGCCATTAGGCGCGGGCGTTCCGGTAAGGCCGATAATACGCTTAACAGACGGGGCCGCTACGCGCATAGCCTTAAATCGCTCGCTCTTGGAACTCTTAAAGCTCGTCAGCTCGTCGATAACTAAAGCATCAAAAGGCAGACGGCCGCCGTACTTTCCGCACAGCCATACAAAGTTATCGCGGCCGGTAACGTAAACGTCTGCTTTCTCGGCCAGTGCTAAGCATCTTTGCTTTTCAGTCCCCAGCACCTTAACTACGCGAAGCCCTCGCAGGTGTTCCCACTTGTCGGCCTCAGTACTCCACGTCGTTTCTGCTACTTTTTTGGGTGCCACCACTAAAACGCGCTCTATATCGCAGTCGTCTATTAGCTGCTGTACGGCCGTTAAAGTAGATACCGTTTTACCCAGCCCCATATCTAAGAATAGACCGCAGCGGGGTTTATCTATAATCCATTGCGTAGCCGTCTTTTGGTAATCGTATGCTCTGTAAATCATATTATCGCCCTCCCTCGTATTTAGTTAAAACTCGGTCTATGCTCTCTTTGCTGTCGCAGACGTGGACGGGATGCCCTATACTATCCATCTGCTTAAACCTTACCAACTGGATAGGCCGCGGCTTCTCTCCTTTGCTCTTTAGCTCTATCCATTCCGTAGCCCCGCCCGGAAATAAGCAAACGCGGTCGGGAAAGCCCACCATACCAGCATTACTGTATTTTAGGCATAAGCCGCCCAGCTCTTTTACGCGGGCTGCTAAATAACGCTCTATAGCTTTCTCGCTGTAGTCCGCGTGTCTTACTATTTTATCTATCGTTTTATCCATTTTTCTGCCTCCGGTAAACGGTAAACGCAAAAACTAACTTTTCCTTTAATACACCCTTATACACGTATATTGTATATATACCTTTATACCCATATTACAGTTATATACTATAAGTTATATATTTATCGTTTACTCCGTTTACCTTATATATTTATTATTGATTATCAGTTACTTAGCGGTAAACGATAGCGGTAAACGATAGCGTAAACGGAAATTTTGCGTTTACCCGTCTGCGTTCGCTGCCTGCTTTTATCGTTTACCTTGCGTTTACCTTTTTAGCCCGTTGCGTTTACCACCGTTTTTATATATCGTCGTCCTCGTCGGGCTGCTCCACTCGCCTAAATCCGCGCTGTGTTCCGTACAGCTTCGCCGCGTGCTTGGTAGAGCTAACGCGCTCCCATTCGGGCCGGTCGCCTATCATCTTACTAACGCGTCGGCATAAGTACTTATAGTCCTTATCGGCCATATCCTTACCCAGCTGCTCACAAATAAACTCAGCCGCGCAAACCTTGTCGCGCTTAACTGTTCCCTCTGCTTGCAGCGGGTCGGGGTCTCGCAGGTAACTGCGGCGCGCTTGTATATCCATCGTGTCCCAGTTCACGGGCAGCAGGGTATTAAGGTACTTATCCAGCATCGCCACTATAGGGTCGTCGTTGTCGTCGTTAAAATCCTGCTGGCGTTGCTTCGCTTGCGCCTCCAGTTCTTCGCTGAGGTATAGCGGTTCGCCCTGCTTGTAGTAGTGGACGGCCTCAGCCCATAGCTGGTCGCGGTCGCGCCGTATCGCTTCGCTCCAGTCTTTATACTTACGTAGCTCGGCCACTACCGGGATAACCCAAAAGCGGCGGTTTCCCGTGTCTCCCTTTAGAAATAGTGCTTCGTTTGTGGTTCCACAAAAAACACACTGCCGCGGATGCTCCAGCACTCGACGCGCATAGGCCGCGCGGTAAATATCTACCTGCTTAGACAAATGCGCCTTAACCTGCTCCACGTCGCTGCGCTTGATGCTGGAAAGCTCGCCCAGTTCCACTACCCACGCACGGCGTAGCTGTTCCATACCCTCTTTGCCCTCCAGCGTTGTAATACTGTCGTTAAACCATTTGCCGCCCATAACTCGCAGCAGGGTAGATTTGCCGATGCCCTCGGCACCGCTCATAATAAGGCAGTAGTCGTATTTGCAGCCGGGGTTAAATACTCGCGCCACCGCAGCTACAAAGTGCTTGCGGCTCATAGCTCTATTTAGCTCGCTGTCCTCTGCGCCCATATAGTCTATAATTATCCTATCCAGTCGCGGCACTCCGTCCCACGTTAGCCCGTTGAGGTAGTCGCGGATAGGGTGATAACTGTGGCGGGTTAATACAGCTGTTAGCGCGTCCGCTATCTTCTCCTTACCCGTTATATCGTAGTGCTTTTCCAGCCATACGCGCAGGTTAGCGTCGTCGGTGTCCGTCCACTGGTTAGCGTTCTTATTCCACGGCAGGCCGTCTTTTGCTGAGTCCATACCCGTAAAAAGGTCGTGGACTATATGGCCGGCCAGCGCGGGGTCGTTCTCCAGTATAAGTATAATGTTAGCTATGTTGCACAGCAGCTTACCGGATTTGGTGTACTCTAATTCTGCTTTCCATTCGTCGTTATAATCTTCGGGTAGTTCCGCGTCGTCTAAGCCGTCGAAATCGTCGGCAGCTGCCTGCGCGCGTTCGCGGGCCATCAGCAGTTTAACGGCTTTGTCTTTTGCCGCAAATTCCTGCATAGCCGCGTAGCTCGGTTTTCTCGTCACGTCTAAAGCTCTGCTGCCCTCGTCCTGCGCGCCGAATAGATGCACGCGGCAAAGGTCGAAGGCATTGCACAGCTGCTTACTGGCGGGGTCGGTTTCGTGGTGGCTATAGGCAAATTTGCCCTCGTAGCATACCAAACCGCCCGCCACACTTCCCAGCTTATAAGTGTAACGGCCCTCGTGTCCGGTTTTCTCGTATTTGTCGCTTAGGAAAGTATCTATAGCGTCCTCTATGCTGTAGGCGCGGCAAAATGCGCCTATAACTCCCGGCTTTTCGGTCGGGTCTCCCTGCTTCTTAATTTCGTGCGCTATAACGTCGCCCTCTCTGCTGGATAGCGGCCACGCGCTAACGTCCTTATAATCGACGTACTGCGATAGTATAGCGTCCACGTCGCAGGCTGGCCCGTCTTGGTAGTCGAAAACAAAGTCAGCATCTTTACTGGTACTTGGCCAGTAAAATAAACGGGGCAGTTCGTAGGTGGTATCGTCGAAAAGGTCTATACCTATCTCGGCCGCTATCTTTCTGCAAAGCGGCTCGTATTCGGCCGGCGATACCTGCCTGCTGAGTGGGAAAACCAACCTATAGCGCGGTGTCTTACTGCTATGCTTATGCGTGCTGTATATCATCGCAGCAAAGCCGAAAGCCATAGTAAAGTCGTCCCATACGTTTACGGTACCGTAGTCTATATCCAAAGTGGCGACGGTACGATACATTACGTTAGCGTTCTTACGTATGCCGCTGCTCAGATACCCGCCCACAAAGCCGCCCACGTCTTTTACGTTACTTTGTTCCTCCTTGCTCATACGGGCGTATTCGGCCGCCGTCTCCCCGGTACGCTTGGTCTCGCTGCATCGTTGCAGCAGCTCAGACCAAAGCCAGTGCCGGTTGCGCCATTTCTTAGCTATGCGGCTGTGCGCGGTCGCTAAGTCTATGGAAAAATCATTATTTAGCCTTATATCCATTTAGCAAGTTATTAAAATACTCTGCATCGTTGCAGAAAATTAGTACGTCCCTTATTCCTTTGCGCGCTTTACTAACGTGCATTTCAAAGGGTCTTTGTTCTTCGTCTAACCGGGCGTATAGCTCCGTTAGATTAACTGCGGGCAGTTCCGCTGCCACGCGGTTACTAAAATCGTGGGTAGTCATAAATTACTCCTCCGCGATATAGTCCACGCAGGCCGCCTGCGTGTCGTCCACTGAATTATCGGTTAGGCTGCACTCGCTGCCTATATAGGTATGTACGCACAGCGCGCAGTTACCACAGCATCTAATTTCGTCCGCTTCCATACGCTTTAAGGTTGTAAATGCCCGCCTTTCGGCGGGCTAAGATTAAAGAATAACTATTAACTACTAACGTAAAAATGCTGAAACTGGCCTAACTCTGCCCTTGAGCGCTGCCTTAGTGATGCTGCTCGCGCCGCCGTCGCCGAGGCCCAAACCCCACGCGTCGGGCGCGCTGTACTCGGTGCTGCTCCAGTACCAATCTTTAGCGAGTGGCTGGCCTCCTACAAATTTTAGTGCCTCGTTAATAGCGTACTGGTTAAGGCAGATTATATACAGCTCGCCCAGCGACGGGATATACTCGCCGTCTTTTAACTTAATCTGCGGGTTAAGTCCGATTTTACGCAGGTGCTGCGTGTTGGTCTCTCCGTCGTAGTCCTGCACGGCTTCTTCGTAGTCCTCGATATAATACTGGCTGTCTCCGGTCTTGTCGTCGCTGTCGGTAAGCGTTACGTCGTCGCCTCCTGCTATATCAGTAAGGGCCACTGCTACGCTGCGGTCTCCTTGTATGATGCCGATATACTCGGTATTCTGTGGGGCCTTTGTTAGCTTGCCCTCAAACAAAACCGCTGCGCCGTCGCTACCTATAAGGTAGATACCATCGCCCAGTCTGTTACTGGCTGGTGCCTCTTTGTTGTCGTTTACAAAGTTCCAGCATCTTTTTGCCTTATCTACGTCGTAGCCATTTTTGGCCAGCAGGTATATACGCGCGCGGGCAGCGTCGCTAAGTTTATTTGTTTCCATAGTCGTAACCGTTTAATTTGTTCATATTCTTTTTAACCTTGTCGTAGCAGGTATCTGCTGCGTAGCTGTTAGCTACCTCTCCGTGGTCGCTCAGTATTTCGTCCTCTGCGCTCTTTCCGTAGCTATGCAGGAAACACAAAAACTTTGTGCCGTTGGATAACTCGACGATATAGGGTATATCGTTCTCTGTCCCAAACTCTCCCTTTTCAAAACTACTAACGCCTACGGTGTAGTTTGGGTTAAACTCGATAACGCCGTTACTGGCAGTCCATCGCTTTTCGCCGTATCTGCGGATAGCGGCGTACTTAAACTTCAAAAATCTTTTGTTCATAATTACTTTGTTAGTCTTTAATGTAATATGGGGTAGTGTAGCCCGCGCCCTTTAGCGGTAGGTCTCGGCACCAGCTTATCGGCTGGCTAAATATCGCCTCTACGTCGTTAAGTGTCTGCGTTTCGTTCGCTTCTACTATTATTTCGTCGTGAACGTGGAAAACGATAGGTAGCCCGCTTTGTTCTGCCCGGATAATAACCATACCCAGTATATCGCGGGCTGTTGCTTGTACTACGTTCTCCGTCAGTTTACCGCCGTAGGTTCTAACCTTTTCCCACTTTTTGGTCGTTTGGTTCAGCCCCTCGTATTCGATTATCTCGTGGTCGCCTCTCCAGCCGTCGCCAGTCTCGATGCCGATAGTAGCACGCGGGTAGCAGATAGTACGGCCGGACGGTAGGGTAATAAGCAGCATACCCCATTTGTAGGAAACTACTATACCGCGGTGTATTGTGATGCTGTCGCCGGTCTTAATGGCCTTAACTGCTGCGGCCTCTATCGTACTCCAAAATTTGACGATGTGCGGGTTAGCGTCGCGCCACTTCTTCACTATCTCCTTTTCCTCGCTTTCGCTTAGTCCCATACGGCTACCGCCCATATTCTCCAGCGCGTTAATGCCACCACCGTAGCCCAGTGCTAACACGGCGATTTTACCCTTTGGTCGTAGTTCGCTGTTTTCTCCGTGCTTTTCGACGGTACAGTGGAACATTTTACCGGCGGTAGAGCAATATATATCGCCACCTGCGCGGAATACGTCCAGTACCCAGTTTTCGCCTGCCAGCCACGCGATAACGCGGGCCTCGATAGCGGAAAAGTCGCAGACGTGGAATGTATGGCCGGGCTTCGCGATAAACGCGGTACGTATAAGCTCGCTAAGTACGTGCGTAGGATTTTCGTAGTTAAGTTCAAAGTCCTCTAAGTCTCCGGCCTTAACCAACTGGCGCGCGTAGTCTAAATCCGTTAAATGGTTCTGCGGTAAGTTCTGCACCTGCACCAGTCTGCCTGCCCAGCGTCCCGTCCGGTTAGCCCCACAGAATTGTAAAAGCCCGTGTATTCGGCCATCGTTACAGACGCATTTAAGCATCGCGCTATATTTCTTGTTAGAGGTTTTGCCCATTTCCTTGCGTATCGCTAAAACGCGCTGCGCTTTCGGCCAGTACTTTAGCGACGCTTCCAAATCGCCTAAATCCTTTTTGTTGAGGCTTCCGATAGTTTGGCCGGTGGCCTTGGCTATATATTCCTTAATCTGCGCGGGGCTGTTTGGGTTTTCCATACCAGTAAGCCGCTGCGCTTCTGCAAAAAGGTGTGCTTTGTATTCGTCGTCGAAGCGGGCCGCGTTCTCGGCCAGCTGTCGGTCTAACAATACGCCGCGGTCGTTAATACGCTGGTCGTAGTTATAAAGCAGTTCGTCAAAGTCGGCAGGCTCCAGCCTGCGTACTTTTTTTAATATCTGCTGCTCCGTATCTACGTCTCTAATACAGTATTGCTTAAATACCTCCCATTTATCCGGCGCGTCTGCTGGCAGGTGTCGTTTGCCTCGGTTCGGAACTGAGAAATAACGTATAAGGGCCGCGCCCTCTTTCATTTTGCCCTCTGTCAGCCTCAGCACTTCGCCACACTGTCCCAGCGATAACGGTAAGCCCATACGGGCCGCGCGTACCATCGTGCATTTCCATTGCGCAGGCTCCATAAGTGGCCAGCCGAAATAATGGCTAATGCAAATGCGCTCAAACGCGGCGTTAAACGCGGTTTTAACCACGGCGGGGTCGCGTAACGCGTCGATAATCTCGGCCGGTAGTTCTTCGCCCATCGCGAAATCGCAGCAGACTGCTGGCGCGTTGTCGATGCTGTAGGCAAATAGCAGTATCGTAAAGTCCGGGGCCTCGACGTAGCGATATACGCCGCAGCTCGGCAGGTCGTTGCTGCTATATGTCTCTATGTCTATACCCAATTCTTTCACGCTTACCCCTCCCTCAATTCGTTAAACCTTAGTTTCATATTAGTAACCAGCTGCACGCGTTCTACGTCGGCGTTCCCGGTAATACGGTTGCAGACAAACTGCACCGCGCCGCTAAGTAGCATAACGTCTATACTCCGGTCGGGGTCGAAATCTTCGCCGCCTCCGGTTTCGGCGGTGTGTAACCACGTTGCCGCGGTTATCAGTATGTCGGCCAGCTCGTCGCTGGCGGTGTTGTGTATTTTAGCCTCATACAGCGCGGTAAATTCTGTGTCCGGTAGTTTATTAGCCTCAGCACTTAAAACGCGAATATCGGCCACTTCTGCGCCCTTATCGACGGCCTGCCAGTATTCCTGCTGCTCTGTACGTAAGGCAGCGATACAGCCAAACGTACTAACGTCCTGCCCGCGCTTTACCGCGGTTGCGTGGCTTCTCTCTGCTATGCTATGAATAAGTTTATACATATCGTAGAAATTAAAAGCCCAGCGCGGACGCAATCCCACGCCGGGCAAATGGTTATAAATTTAATTCTTGTCCGATTTTTCCGATAGCCAGCAGGCCCAAAGAAATAATAATCATATTTGGGTCTCCGTCCGGCTCCAGCATTTTTATATCAATCTCCACGCTATCGGTAGCGTCCAAAGCTGCGTTAATTTGTGTCGCGGCTTTTGCATCTAAGGACGTAGCGGTAAGCTTGATTAACGCCTGCTGTTCTTCTGTAAGCGGTATTACTAACTGCTTCATACTTACAAATCGTCGTCGTCCTCGTTGTCGATGTCCTCAAAGTCACTCTCAGCAGACGCGCGGCCGCCCAGTCTGTCGTCGTCCTTAAACTTCATAATGTTGTTAAGGCCGCAGGCTACGCCACGATTACCGCTAACGTCGTAGCCATAGAAAGTTACCGATACGTAGGCCCAAACGCCGCTATAAATCTCGTCCTCGTCGGTAATAGGGTTCTTGTGCTTGTCGCACACACCCGGACGCGTATTACTCTTAGCGTTGATAAAGTAGCAGTCTGCGTAAATGTCGTCGTCCTCCTTGTCGGTGTCGCCATCGCGCAGCGGCAAATCCAGCTTTTTAGGCTCTTTGCCTCCCCACTTAGATACGGTGGCCTGCTTCTTAGCGGCCTCGATAGCCTGCTTAATAGCGTTTATGGTCGCCTTTTCCGATTTAGGGATAAGTACGTTAGTCATATACTTTCCGGTGCTTGCGTCTTCGCCCGATGTGTACTTGTTAAATACGTGTGTGTAGCTCAATCGGCACGGGCCGATAATTACCTTAGTGTCCTTTACTTTTGGCTCTATCATAACTTTTACGTGTTAATGGTTTTACTTGTTGTTATCGTTCTCGTCGTCGCCCTCGGTAATCTCTACCTCGTCGGCTTGTGTCTTACCGGTTAGCTCCATAATGGCTTTAATTGTCTGCGCATTTTTGAAAATCATTCGGAAAGGTGTTGCGCTTTCCTGCACCAGCATACGCGCTGAGGCTTCGGTAATGTCGGAAACCTTACCGTATAAGGTCGCTAAAATTTCGTCCGCTACTTTCTCGCCGTCCTTTGCAGGTACTTGGGCGATAACCATAAGGCAGCCGCCTGCCTCCTTAACTGCGTCGCTAAGCGCGTTTGCGCTATCTACGACTTTCTTAGTTTTGTCTGTCATATACTTTTTATCTTGTATCGTCTCCCGGAATACGCCGGGCCGTTTTATTCTTTTGTTCTAAATCCGTGTATCGCGATACCCAGCAGCAGGGCTAAGTATAGGGCGTAAAACGGATGCTGCATAACGAAATCAAATAAAGGCTGCATAGTTGTTACTCGATGCCGCTAAAGTCGTCGGCTATTGGATTTATAGCGGGGCGTTTGTCGCTTGCTGGTGCCAGCGTTGGTTTGCCCTGCGGTTTAACGATATAGTCGCCGCAGATAGCGGCAAACTGTTTCTTACCGGCCAGCTTTTCCAGCTCTGTAATGGTGCGTAGTTCCTGCGGCTTGTATATGTCCGCTGTAGTATAGCCCGCGTTACTTAAAGCTGAGGCCGCGCCGCTTATGTCGGTAATCTTTCGGACGCTGCGGCCCTCTACGATTTTCCAGCCCGGTATCTCTACGCCGCTTAATGCTTGCTGTAGCGCGTACTCCTCTACACCTGCCAGCCACGTTTTAACGGTTGCCAGTCTTGGCAGCACGTCGTTAGCCAGTTCTTCCGGGGTAAGTATCTTATCCGCGTAATCTTTGGCCAGCGTAGTACACTGGTTAGCCAGTGCGCGGCAGCTGCTCTTTACTTTGCAGAATTGGCACCAGCCGCCGGGGTTCTGTGGGCCGTCTCCCTTATAGGCTTTTTCGGCTGCGGGGATAAGTACGGTTTCCGTCCAGTTGGTAAGCTCTTTAATAGATAGCTCCCACTCGCTGAGGTTGTCGATACGCGGCTGGACTATCGTCATACGCACGCGGTCTATATGGTACTCGAAGCTAAAGCGGGCAAACGCGCCTAACGCGTATATCATCATTTGCGGGTTATTCTCCGCGCTTACTCGTACACCTTTGCCGTACTTAAAGTCTATTACCTCCATACAGCCGTCGGCGATAATAATAGCGTCGGCAGTTCCGAAAGCCTCCGGTACGTATTCGCTAAAATCTAATTTTGTTTCTACCAGTAGCTGCGCGTCCGGTGTTCTCTCCAGCGCGGCGTTTAACTTCTCCAGTACGATAACCTTATAGGTGTCCGTATATTCGTCCATTTCGCCGCTGTGGTACTGCGCGTCTAACTCTGCTATTTCGGCCTGCTCCCCATCGGTCGGCTGGCCTAAATACTCTTTTAGTTTCTTGGCGCAGTATGCGTGCGCTAAACTACCCTCGGCTGCATAGCTGCTGCCGCTGTCCTCTACTGTAGCCTCCAGTCTTGGTGCTGCTGCGCAGTTTATCCAGCGGTGCGCGGCAGACGGGCTTAATAATGCGTGTGCGCTCATAGGCTAAAAGGGGCAGGTTTCGGTTAGTTCATCGCCTTTAATCTCTACAGCATCGCACGCGGCGATAAACTTAGCGCGGCTTTCGCTGTCGGGTAATGCGCTTGGCTTCTCGGCACCGCAAAGGGCTGCTGTATTCTTAAACCACGCCGTTAAGCGTTTGTGCCACGTCTTGTAACCCTCGCTGTCCGGCTTCTCCTTGTAGTCCTCGCCCTCGATGCGCTTACGGGTTCTATCCATCGCCGCGCGTATATCTACCTCGGTGTATTCCTTTGGTTTCTCCGGCATTGGTTCGGGCTTAGCCTCTCCGGATGCTGGCGCGGTTTCCTCTGCGGCGGGTGCTGCTTCGGCTGCTGGCTGCTGTGCGGCTGGTTGGTTTACTTGCTTTGGCTTAGCCTCAGCCTTTGGTTTTCTCTGCGGCTGCTGCGCTGCTGGCGCGGCCGTCTGCGCGGTTGTAACCAGTCCGGAAAGCATCGACAAAAGCGCGCTATCCATACCGATATTAACCTGCACGTTAATTTGAATTGGTTGCATAACTGTGTTATAATTCGTTGATAAACTTTGTAAGTTCCTTAATCTTATCCTGCTGCTCCCAGTGCGTAAATAATCGGGCAGCTGCGAAGCCGGCCACCAGTGCGATAACCTTAGAGGAAACCAGCACGTAAACCCAGCTTAACGCTGGCAGCTCGTCGTCGGGTACAGCGAAAAAGCCGATAGTCGTAATAAGCCCCAGCACGAAAAGCACGTAGTAGCGATAATTTGAAAAAATCTTTTTCATACTCTTACGATTAAATTGTTTATAAATAGGTGGCTTCCCAGCATTTAACTATCTGCCTCCCCGTTGTAAATTTTGCGCGTCCGGCTTTTCTTACGTTGAAACGTATGCAGCCGTCCTGCTCCCAGCGTTTTACCGTGTGACGCTCCACGCCTAAAAGCTCTGCCGCCTCGCGCTGGCTGTAGCGTCTATCCGGTTCGCATACTGGTTTAACTGGCACCATAGCGCGTAACCGATAACTGTAGCCCATCGCTTTTGCAGGCAAAGCGGCAGTTTTCCATCTTCTGCATAGCGTAGGCCGTGTTTTTTTGGCTATCCATATCGTAGCCGTCCGCGCATTGCGTAGTAATGGTGTCCTCATTTCGCATAGCCCTAAGACGTTCGCGGGTAATCTTTTCGACGGGTTTTACCGCCATTTCACTAACTTTCTGCGTCATTTCCTCTAACTTTTGTTAAAAACTTCGTTCGTTCGTTGGTACATTAAGAAAAACCGCCTATCTTTGCCATTGGAAAGTATGCGATAGCCGGCTAAAAAGTCGGCGGCCTTTCTTATGCCCTTTCGGTTCGTTCGTTTGTTCGTTGGTGCAAAGATAGAGGTATTTCGGTAACTTCCAAAATTTTTAGGCAAAAAAGTACCCGTAAAGCTCTAAATTTAACGATTATTTAGAGAAATACGGGTATTTGGACGTATAATTTAGTTTGAAAGCGTATGAAAGACTATGTAGGTAAAGCCGCAGACGTGCGTAATCGCATTAACCTGCTGCTAAAAGAAAAGGGATTATCCCAAAATTCGGTAGCTGGTGGCGACACGCCAACCCAAAAACGGCTAAATAGCCAGTTAAGCCACGGCAGTAATATATCGCTCGATACAGTCCTGCGGGTACTGGATGCCTGCCCGGACGTATCGGCAGACTGGCTGCTGCGCGGTGTTGGCGAAATGTACCGCGCCACGTCTCCGGCTGTTAGCGCGTCGGTAACTGGCGCTAATAGTGTAACCGGCAAAAACGCTACAGTAATCGGCCAGCAAACCGCGGTACTGTCCGAAACATTCGTGCGCGATATGCTGGCCGAAAAGGATAAGCAGATACAAACCCTATTACAGTTAATGGCAAAATGAAAAAGTTATTATTCGTGATGCTGGCCGCTTTCGTTTTCGTTTCCTGCTCTAAAGACGAAAGCGATTTAGTCCCTAACGACGGGCAGTATATCGCACGCTCCGGCGATATGGTTGTATGTATGCAGCTTAAAGGTGGCCGCTGCTCCTACTTTGCGCCCTACATAAAGGGCCGTATTTTCCATAGCTGGACTAACGTAACTACGTCCGGCAGCTACCCTGCGTACATATATAGTATAAAAGATTTTACCGTGCAAGCGCGTTATAGTAGCCTCGATGCTTTTACGGCTACGCTCTCCGGTGTTCTCCATACTGAGGAAAGCGACGCGCTAAATACTGGCCAGTCTCTATATATCGGTGTGCCTGCCAGTATGCAGTTTAACTTAGATAATTCCGTACTGGACGCTAACGGCGACGGGGTGCTGGATAGCCAGCAGTAAACTGCAAATTTTCAGCAAACAAGTTTTAAGTAGTTGTAAATAACTGTGTTTTAGGCTGTTATAAAATTCCTATTTATAATATAAGGCAAAAATAGACAAGGAAACTCCTGCTCTCAACAAACAGGTGATGCGTGAGATGCAAGCTCTGGGTTATCACCTAGGTGCCATCGATACTCAAAATAGATTGGAAAGGTATAATGAGTTCAAGGCTCAATTACCTAATGAACAGCGTGAGTTCTTGGACAGTACAGTTGGCAAAATATGGGATGGTTCCTTCATGGAACAAATTGCCGAGAACACATCTGCAGTTTGTTCTGTTGCCACTGCTCTTTTTATGGGCTACCTCGATAGTGCAACGACCATTGCTGCTAGTCATGGTGGAGGCGGAAGTCCTGGCAGTGATTGGGGTAAAAAGGATGACGAGGATGACCTCGCTTTCCGTCGCAGATGCTTTGGAATGGCTATGCACATGATGAGGTCTGGAAACAAGCAGCAGCGAAAACGTTGATGCGGTTCTTATGGAAGAATATAGAGATATACTTATATAAAGGTATGGTTATAGGAATCTTTCTTTATTTTGTTATTACCTTATATTCTTCTATAATACTATATGTATATAATGCAATAATTATAGATTTGTTTGTTTATATGCTTATATCTTTATTGTTTTATATAAAGTATTGTAATAAAGTAGAACAGGAAAGTAAAACATATATACATTAACGGATAAGATGGCGTGATGGAAATATGAGATATTTTACATCCAAATTAAAAAGATTGCATGGTGTCAAATTATATAGTTAGAATAATGTAACAATGAAGGAACATAAGTAGGCGAAAAGTTCAAGTTCCAAGGTATGACCTTGGTGGCGGTTGAGACAAAGAAGCCAACCTGTACCGGCTGTTTCTTTGAGGGTAAAATCTTGGAAACTTTAAGATGTGCATCTTGTGAGCGTTCAGACCACAAGAATGTAATCTTCAAGAAAATTGAGGGGTAGAAACTGCAAATAGTAAGTCTTTCTTTCTCTAGTTTAGAAAAAATGTTGTACCTTTGCGGTGCATCAAAAAGAAGATAGTATGGATAAAAATATGTTTTTTAATACAATACAGGAATATAAAGAACTGGGCATGTCTAATCTCATAGATTATGACAAGTTCTATTTATATTCCATCGTAACTCATTCCACCGCCATAGAAGGATCTACTATGACAGAGGTGGAGAACCAAGTGTTGTTGAAGAGGGCTTGGCACCCAGGGGAAAGAGCATGGAAGAACTTAATATGAATCTCAAAGAGGAAATCAAAAACTATAATTTGTCTCTAGGGGATGATTCTATGGAAGAGACTGTTTCACAACATATGCATAGATAAAATGAAAGCATTGTTTCCTATAAAAAAGGAGTATGTCAAGAAAATCTTTGATGGCTCCAAGGCGTATGAATATAGAAAGTCCTTTTGCTCTTTGGAAGTAGATACTATTGTTATCTACGAATCAAGGGGAAAGGGACTTGTTGTTGGTGAGTTTGAGATAGCGGATAGGTTATGTGATACTCCAAGAAATATATGGGAAAGAACAAATGGGTATGCTGGTATATCGGAAAGTGACTTCTTTTCATATTTCGAAGGGAGAGACAAGGCTTGTGCTTATGCTGTCGGGAATGTCAATGTGTTCTTGAAGCCCAAAACTCTCCAAGACTATGGAATTAATGTCGTGCCTCAGAATTTTTGTTATATCAGATAAACTTAAATTAAAAAAAGTTATAGAATGAGCGGAATGTTATATTCATATAACTTTATTTTGTATCTTTGTTGCGTATATATAACATTATAAGCAATGACAAAGTTTACAAAAGCAAATTGGATGACCAGACAACTGGCGGAGAATCTTTGTGTAATGGGTGAGCAACTTAAAATGGCGAGAATGAGGAGAAACTTGACCATGGAAATTGTAGCAGCAAGAGCACAATGTAGTCGCCAAACTTTGGCAAGATTGGAAAGTGGCTCACCTGAAGTTTCAGTAGGGGTATTGGCACGTGTTTTGAATGCACTGCAGATGCCTGATGAGTTGTTGCTCATTGCTAAGAACGATGAGATGGGAAAGGTCATACAAGATATTGATCTAAAGAATAAAAAACGTGTAACAGGAAAATGACAATGGAAAAAATTAAGGTTGTTGCCGACTTTGATTGGCTTGAAAATGAGGAAACTATAGGACTTCTTGGGCATGAATCTCAGAGGGGGACAGATGTATATACCTTTGAGTATGATAAGGACTGGTTGAAAAGACATCCTTCTTTAAATCTAGGAAAGGAGCTGCAATCTTTTCCTGGGGTTCAATATAATCCTACAAGAAACAGGATATTTGGAACATTCTCTGATGCACTGCCTGACAGATGGGGACGAAGACTTATTGATTTGAGAATCCACCAGGAAATGAAAGACTCTGGAGAACGCAGGGTAAATATTTCTGATTGGGACTACTTGAAAGGAGTGGAGGATTCCTTAAGAATGGGTGCTTTTCGTTTCAAGGACATAGCTACAGATGCTTACATAAGTTATAATAAGTCATATTCAATTCCACCAATTTTGTTCTTGGATGAACTGTTGGAGGCTGCAGGTCAGATAGAGAAGAGTGAGTTGAACAGAATGGAACCTGAATCAAGATGGATTCAGCGAATATTCCAACCAGGTTCTTCTATGGGAGGAGCTAGACCTAAGGCTTGTGTGAAGGAAGGTGAAGATTTATATGTTGCGAAATTTCCTTCTGTAGGGGATGAGATAAACATTTCACGTTGGGAATATTTTGCTCATTCTATGGCTAAGGATTGTGGTATAAACGCTGCGGAGTGCAGAGTGGTTTCAAGCAAGGATAGTCGTGATGTCCTTTTGTCTAAAAGGTTTGACAGAACAGAGAATGGAAAGAGAATACACATGGCATCTTCTCTTACATTGTTGGGATTGAACGATGGTGATGGGGAAAGTACAGGAAAGGGGTATCTTGATATTGTGGATTTTATTGTGGCCAATGGAAGTGTTGATATGGAAAAAGAATTGGAGGAACTGTATCGCCGTGTGGCGTTCAATATTTGCATAGGCAATACTGATGACCATTTCAGAAATCATGCTTTCCTTTTGAAAAAGGATGGATGGCACCTGTCACCAGCTTATGATATGAACCCTACCAACAAATATTACCATTCCTTGCTAATCGATGGTTATACCAATGAATCTAGCTTGGATGTACTTTATGATGCCCATGAAAGCTATATGTTGGATGAGACAACTGCAAGAGGAATTATTAAGGATGTTACTCGCAATATGAAATATTGGGAGAGCATGGCTTTGAGATGCGGTTTGTCAAGAAGTGATCTAAAAGTTTTTCAAGAACGTATAGAAGAAGGGATGGAATGGAAATGTGGTTCTACACTACATAGATAGAATAAGTGAGTGTGTCATAAGTCCATGACACACAAAAAGCCGTATTGAGGTGCTACCCTAACACGGCTTAATCTTTGTGATTTCTCACCAAAATGCTTTTTTTACATTTCCGATTCTTCGATAATTCGTTTGGTTTCGTGCTCGTAGGCGAGGCGTGAATAGCTCTCGCCCTGGCACAATGGGCAGCTGCACGGTGTGCCAGTGGTCTTGTACACTTGCGCCCAGTGGCTCTTTATTAACTGTGTCCAATGTGGATGTTGCACATATGTGCCATCGTCCAACATAAAACCGCGGAAGCCATCGGCACGCTTAACGATTCTCGACTTAAGCAAACGATACTGTTGCTTTCTTCTCCATAACTTGTTTCTTTCTTCCATCGTCTCTTTCGATTAAAATTATCTTCTGCGATGATAAAAGAATAAAGTTATAGTTTGTGTCCATATCTAAATGTATTTTAATTCGTTATTTATTTTTGTCCTATTCTGTAAACCTTTCTCATGTGTGCGTCAATAAATCCGCATGACGCAACAAGCGGCAAAACCTTTGCTTCGTCCTCTGCCGTGAGATGTCCAACACGCTCGGCTCTCACCGCCACGCTCTTTTTCGCCTTCATTGGAAACAACTGTGCACAATCCAAGCGACTGTCTTTTGTCAACACGCCTTTGTAGTCTTCGGCTTTTAAAATGTACTGAAAGCGTTGCATGGCTGGAACGTTACGGTAAAAATCCAAGTCGGAGTTTATTAGGCAAAGCCCTATGGCATCGCCCTTAGAGTTTTTGCCAACGATTACAAAGTATTTCAGTCTGTCATCGTAACCTTTGTTAAGTACCAAACCATCGCTTCTGTCCATGTTCTGATAGACAATATCGCCCACGTTGAGGTCAGCACCCGACTTTATTCGCCTGTCTTCCTGCATCTCGGTTTTAAGTGCCGCCAATGCCCCTTTGACATCATCTATCAACATTCCATCGATTCCTTAATAATCTGCACTTGGCGAATGTGGTTTACCATCGCATCCGTCGCACCGCCGGCACGTGCTATGTCAATAAGCGTAAGCACATCTTTCTGTGGATCGTCTTTCATTCGCTCGCACACTGCTTTGTAGGCATTGTCGTGCGACATCTCCGAAAGTCGTTTTGAGTCAACGTTGCCGTACTTGGCTATCGTCTTGTCCAATTCCTCTTTTTCCATATCGGCTATATAGTCCATATCTGGTGCCGCCGTGGCATAAACATTTTGGTTCTCGTCCACTCGAATAGAAGAAGTGAAGCCTTTGAGGTCTGTCGATTCGTCACCGTTCTCCGCCATCTTCACCACCTTGTAGGTGAGCGACGGAACAGGACCTAACTGACGTGCCTTAAAAGTGTCCTCGGCAATCGTCAAACCGTAGGTCGCCAAATACTCACGTTGTGCAAAATACATGATTTTAAACAGCTTGATATAGTCCAAACCTTCCTTGAAGTGCTGCAATATATACAGCACAACCGCTTCTATCTTGTTTATCTGCTCCTGTGATTTCATATTGTTATAACGTTATATTCCGCTGCAAAAGTACGACAAATATTTCTAATCTCCAAACTTTTATGAGTTTTTATGGCTTACAAACAAAAAACTCCTGATTCTCTCGAACCAGGAGCGTTGAAATCGTCTAAACGAAAGAAAAATAGTATTTCTGCTATATTTATCTCTTTGAATATATAATACGAGAACCATCTCTGAAACGAATCCAAACTAAATCTGTTTCATACTCAAAAACATGTTTATATTTTGATATTGTTCTAAAAACAATAGTAGGCGCATCAAAGATTTTTGGAATCATCCTCACTTCCACCATAGCCTGAATAGATTCTCCTGTTACTATAGAATCTGGTAAATCCTTGTAAAGTTCCAGCACATCATTTGTAGCTTTATCCACTGTATCTTTTGGAAAAATATAATACTGATCTTCATATCCATATATATCTGACACAATATTAGAAAGACTATCTTGTCTGCCATTATGAAGGGAAAACCAAGATCCTTCATAATAAGTATATTCTACAGGTTTTTTACCCTTTGTCTCAATTGTTATTTTCGACAACCCTTTATCAATGATAGTCTTTACATCTTTCTCCCATACCACATCGTCAAACTTATCATACTTTTTGACCTTTGTATAGATTCCTTGTGCATTTGCTACAAATGCAATCAAAAAGAACAATGAACTTAATAAAATCTTCTTCATATTTTCTCTATTTTTTGGTTGTTTTACTTTCTTTTTTACATTCTGTCTGGATATGCTTTATCATATCATCAACTTCTTGGTTGATTCTACTGAAGTTTTGTGAGAGCATTCGCTCCTTGGCATCAGGAGATTCAAATACATAGAACTTCGGAAGAGGATAGTTTGCATAGTCTGCTTCCTCTTTCTTTATCTCGTCCATGTCGAAGTTGGTCTTGCAGAAGAACTTGGAAGTCTTGAACTCCTCAGCTTTCTGGATATCCATGGCCCCCTTTCTACCTGTCTTTGTAACAGTGAAGTCTCTAGCTGTCTGACCGCAAATCCATCCAGATGCCATATCTGAAATTTTGGAGGCAGGAACCAGGCTATCCATATTCTCATTGAGATTGATGGATGTCCTGTCTCGGTCAATGGTGATACCTTTCTTCAACTGTACCACCTTTCCGAAAATATCTCCGGACAGCCAGTCTAAGGTATCTTTACTTCTCGCAGAACCACTGATTACATTACCAACGGTAGTGATAATCTTATCTTTTCCTACCTTACTATAGTCAGCTTCAAGCTGTGGAAGTTCCTGGAAACCTAATGTCACTGCTACCTTGTTGCTTCGGGCAGTTCCTATCAGACGGTCTATCTTATGGAAATATAAGGTTGGCAGCTCATCTACGATGATACTAACAGGAACATTCTTGCCCTGTCCACTGTTCACTCGTGTTACAAGACGGTTCAGAATCAATGCGTTCAATGCTCCCACGATGGATTCCATTTCTGGGTCATTGGCTATGAGAAGGTAGCTTGGACTCTTAGGGTCTGATACTTTTAGGTCAAAGTCATCGCCACTGAATACCCAATAGCTTTCTTTTGTGGCCAATCGAGAGATTTGAACTCTAAGTGTACCAATCATACCTTCCAACTGTTCCATGGCCTTGTTCTCAAAGGCTGTTTGGAACGGACCAAGAAGTGGTGCCACCTCTGTATCTGTATTCAACACCTCAAAGATTTCCTTGTAGTCGTGGTTGAGGAAGGATAGGACATGAGGCATGTCGGAGTATTGCCCTTTCCAATAGGCTGGCTCCACAAGTTTGTCTGCTTGTCCCAGACATCCTTTTGCATAGACCCTACCTGTGAGTCGTTGGTGGAATGTTCCTTCAACTTGCTCGTATTGGGCATCAAGGATATTTCCGTCTTTGTCATAAGGCACTTTGTTGTAGTTCACAAAGAAGTAAATGCAAGCGGCGAGGAAGTTGGTTGCAGACTTCTGGAAGAAGTCATCACTACCGCCGCCTCCCTTTTGTCCTTTTTGCAAGGATTCTACCAAAGTCTCGGCTGTTTCCATTGCAGCAGCCAAGTTGCTGATGTACTTTTGCTGAATAGGATTTACTCTTCTGGAATACTCTACATTGACGAAGTTAATAATGTTGAACTTACAGTTCGCAGGAGTGTTTCCGGCAGCTTGGTTCTTCCTGTAATGGTAATAGAGCTTGGTTGCTAGGGTAGGGAACTTGTAGTCATATACTACCATGGCAAAGCCTTTCTTGGAGTGTTGTCTTATATATGGTTCTATCACAGAGAATGTCTTACCACTACCTGGTGTACCTACTACCCATGTTCCTCTGAAGGGATTGATGATGTTTATCCATCCATGGCGAAACTTGCCTCGGTAGTAGTAGCGCATAGGTATGTTTACGGAATACTTGTTTTCCACCAATTCTTCTGCTTGCTCGAAACTCTCGTTCTCGAAGTTGAAGCGGTCTTTCAACATACCATCCCTGAAGTATTTGGAAACATTGTCAAGTGCAACATGGATGAGCACTGTTCCTATGATGGATGCTGCCATGTAGAACCAAATGTTTGTTTTGAGAATCCAAATTCTACTATGCCAATCCCAGTTATATAAGAATACAGATAGAGTAACAAGTAACAATCCTATGGATATTGGCCAAAAGACCATCTTTCTGGCATCAAACTCCAACTGCTTCTTGTTCTTTGTTCCTATACAGGTGATGATGACCAACATTACAGTCACCAGTTTACTGAAAGGCAAATACTGATATACAGACATTCTGTGAAGACGAGAATGAATGTCTGTGATGAGACCTCCCAAGAAATCCAAAGCGGATGGATCGAGGGCATACATGAAAAACTCTAGCACCAACGATACGTAGATGGCTACTCGAAATAGGGTGTAGAGACCTTGAAGTTCTTTCGATTCTTCCATTATTTTATTCTTATTTCTAATTCATTACGCCACGAGCCTTTCTTGCCCATCTCTTTTGGCATTCTGTGCTGATGGTGTACATGCTCTTTGGTTTATAATATTTTCCTCTCAGTTCATACCATGAATCCATAAGGGTTGTATAGCGCAAGAGGCGATTCAGCTTTCTTATCTTATAATTCATGCTCTGAAGGCTTTTTCTGACTCTGCTAATGCAGTCAATTCTTTCTTTTTCTGTCATCTTGCTGTTCTTGTCCTCGTCCTTGCTGATAGGAAGAAGTTTTTCTACATCTGCAGCTATCTGGATGCCGTTGTCTATGATGTCGCTGTAGATATGGCTTCTTGATTTTGACAAGGCAACGGCAAGGGTGTTAGCTGGACAAGAGAACGTAAAGGATTTCAATTCCTTGATGTTCTTTACAGCGTGGTCAACCTCAAAATAGATGGCGTAAATCTCTGCTGCTATAGTGAGAATGTCATCGAAGCTTGTCAAGTATTTGTTGAACTGATTTTGAAAATTATTAATCTTGTCCACCTCTTCCTTGGACATGATATGTTCGCCAGCGTTCAAAGTCAAAACAGCATCTTGTGCAACTAAGGCTTTGGTTGCAGTCTTGGCATACAGCTTGAACATTCCTGCTCTCACTGGATCCGGACCATTTTGTGAATGGGCAGGATCGGGGAACATAAAAAATGCAGTGACTGCTAATATTAGAATATTACTTTTCTTCATAATGATGCTTTTTTTTGTTTTACCATCCCCAAGGTTTGCTGTTTTGTCGTTCTTTATAGAACTTGGCTACTATTTTCATGGCGCGAGACTGCCTTTTTCTGGCTTCCTCGGCAAGTGTCTTATTGCTTTTTTGTATCTTTCCTGCAATGGCACGATTCCAAACATCCTCGAAGGAATAGAGGCTGATGCTTAGTGCCAAGGCTCGGAACTTCTTGTTGAGCTGTTCAATCTCGCTATTCAGTTGCCATAATATTTTTGTTCTTTCTGCTCCATTGAGCATATGGCCTTCGCCTTCTCCTGCCACTACTTTCTTTAGCAACCTATAGGTTTTCACCAATTCCACGGCTGTTTCAGCATATAGGTTGTTCATGGAAATCGATGAAGCTATTCCTTGTGGATTGAGCTTGCAAGCTGTTTTTATCTCCCATAAGGCGGAGAGGGTTTGCATCCCTTCTGCATATAAGGTTGTTGCAGCCTTGATGGAAGAAGCAAATCCTTGTGCTGTCTTTAAATAAGAATTATACTTTTGCTCCCAATTCTTCATCTTCGTTTGTGAGTAAACTATGCCTCCCTGGAGAACAAACAATGTATCAAGACAGTGTTGTTGTTGCTTTATTTGTTTGCTTAACAATGCCTCTCCTTCTCCTATGGCTGTATATTCAATTGGATTGGAGGAGGACGCTCCTTGTCCGAACACTTGTACGTTATACAAAATGACCAGCAAAATGAGGAACAAAATTTTACGAACGATTTGTGATTTCATATATTCCTTTGTTTTTCTTGTTAAACTCAACTCTACATCTTATCTCCGAAACAATGTCATTGCTAGCCTTGATGCCTATCATGTCAAGTTTGGCATTATTGCGGTCACCTGAGTATATGGTGACGGTTTTCAAACCGAAAAGTTGTTGGGGCAAGCTTCTACTTTGCTGGTAGTCAACAACTCTGTATAGCTCCACGTAATCAGTGGAGTGGGAGAACACCCCATGAAGGATAATGATTTGTTCTCCTGTGATGATATATTCCATTCTTGCAAGATAAACTAACTTGAAAAGAAGGTGGAACAATAGCAGGATGCAAGCATAGATAGCCCACTCATGATAGGCGAAACTACAAAACTTGTATATCCATATACTAGCAACAAGGAGGCACAAAGAACCTGTCTCATTGATTATGTATTGAAACCAATGAGGACGCAACGTAACCGTGCGAAACATAAATATGGTTTTGTTCATATCTCTTGTATATTTATATTTTATTAAAGGGATGGGAAGCGTTATCTTCCCATTCCCATACCTTCGTTCTGACCTCTACCAGGTTGCTCTGCCAAGCTTTCATATACGGCCGCAGACACTGCTTGTGGAGATACGACACCTGGTTTATGGAAAACTGGTGCTGACTCGTATATCTCTGGGCGAGGACGAGGTGGTGCGGACAAACCTGCCACTACATCCGCTCCAACAGTGACTGCTGCAAGGATGGCTGCGCCAAGATTGAAGCGGCTCTCAGGCTTGGTCTTCATCTCTACCTCTGGAAAAATCTTGTCGAAGAGCTTCATTCTTTGATAGTCGTTGATGGCAAGGAACTTGTCATACTGCTTTTGGGTAATCTCATGGGAAAAGACATTCCCATCTATTACTGCAGTCATCTTGTATTTCCCTTCAACGGCATTGCCATTGGCATCTTTGATTCTCTCTACTGCAATATCTCCGACTTCTGTAGCCCTGCCATGCTCTCCGCTTCGCTTCCATTCTTTGCTCGCCTTGATGTTATTGAGTGATTCACCGTTTATACTGGCATCGCCAAGAAGGTTGATTTTCGTTTGTTCTCGAAGGTCGTTGAGGTTGATTACTTCCTTTCCATAGAGAACAGTTTCCTTGGTTCTGGTTTCTACGGAAGGTAGTTTGCGAGGATCGGGATTCTCTTTGAGCATTTGCCATATCTCGCTGTCAGACGGCATCTTTACATCCTTTCCCTTTGCCTGTCCATAGTCTTGAAGCTTTTGAAGACCTTTCTTTATGGCATCGAAACGCTCTTGTTCTGATGTGTTCGAAGAAGTGATGATTTCATAGCCAAGTCCTGCTGCCTTTAAGTCTTTCAACACTTTTGCAAGTGAAGGAGGAATATTGGCATTTTGACCTCTAGTGTAACCACCCTGATAGAGGGTATTGCTTGCCACCACCTTCATCTTTTCCTTGTTCTCGTCTGTAAGTGGAATCATGTTGGTAAGCAACTTCGCACGTTCCTCGTCTGTGGAATATTTGAAGTTGTTGTACTGAGCTTCAGTAATCTTGAAAGACCACATGCCAACATCCTTGTTGGTTCTTACGTTCATCAGATAGTTGCCAGAAATCTCGTCTTTCCACGCCGTGGCACTCGTGATTACTGCTGAGGACTTTTCACTGACAAGGCTGTAGTCACCATTTAAGGTAACAACTCCATTGGCTGTGGTGAGGTTCCCTGACTTCACGTTGTCTTGCAACTCTCCGTTGGACGCATTCTTTATCTTTACCTCGTCAAACACTTTGTCAAAGAGTTGAAGACGGTATTTGTCTTCGTAATTGATGAACTTCAAGTAGTCTTCCTTGCTAATCTCATGGCTCATGACCTGCCCATTGATGACTGCTGTCATTCTGAAAGATGGTTTCACTCCATCATGGGTAGGATAGGCTTGGATTTCACCAACTGTAACTCTTCTGCCATCCTTCACTGGTAAATAGAACCCTTCGTTTGGGTTGAGTGTTCTACCATCCACAACCCCGATTGAGTTCCATTTGTCAATATATCCCGAATGGTAGTCCTCTCTCATGTTCTGTAGGTCGATGATGTCAGACGTTGTTGTCGTATAGTGTTGGGATGCAACTTCCTTTGCAAAGATTTCCTTTTCTTTCTCTGGTGTCAGATGAATGGAAACATAGTCCTTGGTGTTAAGCTGTTCACGAGTTATTTTGTCGCTAAAGTCAGCTTTTATAACATTGTTCAAGATGGCAAGACGCTCATCGATGCTTACTGCGTTCTTTGTGCTACTTTTCTTACCTGTGTTCTTGAACTTTTCTGCCATCAATTTCTTTACTTCTTCATCGGTAAGACTGTATTGGCAATCCTTGTTTACAGAAGATGACTTGATAGTGAGGAGCTTGTTCTTTTCGTCTATCACTACACCATGGGATGCCAGCAAATGCTGAAAGGTCTCTGGGGTGAGCGTTAAGTCTGGGCTATAGATATCTGATAATCTTTCTGCCTGTCCTTTAGGACGCACCAACTCCTTAGGCTTGCTTTCTACCTTCATGTTGGCAAGGGCATCCTGCTGCTGGTTACCTTTGTCATAGAAGCCATAGCTTCCTGTCTTCAATTCTCCAGGCTTTAATCTACCATCTGGACGGTCTATGACAACTGGCGCACTATTGGCAAAGAAAGGTCGATCATTGATTCTGCGAACGTGATATCTGTCTCTTCCAAACAACATTCCAAAGATTGAGTTATCGAATCTGCCAAAACCTGGCCCTGAAAATGGACGAAAACGTGGGTCGCCCATATAGCCGTATTCTCCTACGTTGAGTCGATGACCATTCAATCCCATGTTAACAGGAGAATTGGCATTTCTTGCTGCTACAAAGGAACCTGGAATGTAATAATCGTTCTTCACAATAGAAACAAAAGTGTTGTAGGCATTCTTGTCCCATACGGTTGTTCCTCCGTTCATCAAGGCTTCCAACTGCTTTTGGTTGATATTGTAATATCTTGGCTGCGAAGAGTTGTGTGACATGGTTACAAGCTGATAGATGCCTGTCTCTGTCATCGAAATATGGGCTTGCATACCATTGGCATTCAATACGCTTTGCAGCTGTGGGGCTACATCCGTGGCTCGTGGATTTGTGTTTGTTCTTATGGTTCTCATACCTTATTATTTTATATAGGAAATTTTCCTCTTCCATAATTGCTTATGGAAAAGGAATGATGTATGTTATTTTGTTTCTTCTTTGTACACAATAACACAGGTGTGTCGATTGGCGGTGTATGGCTTGTAAAGGTTGATGCCGCCTCTGCTGATGCCTTGCATCTTGCTTTTATCTACTCCTGCCTTCATAAGTAGCTTGGCAATATACTTTGCACGCTTCACGCTGAGTGCTCTGTTGTGCTTCGGTGAGCCAGTCTTGCTGTCTGCAGCTCCTATAATCTTGACATTTAGATTGTTCTCCTTCACAGCTCCTGCTATTTCTCCTATGTTTACAAGTTGTTGCTTGTCAACAAGGTTGGTGGAGTTTATCTTGAAGAAGAATAGAATAGGTGCGTCCAGTTGAATGCCACTGTTCTCGACGGCTTGTTCTTCACTTGCCATTCTGTCTCTTAGCTTTCGAAGTCCATCAAAACTGTTCTTGGGATAGTTGGTCAAGTCTGTTACGCCTTGGTTGTCTGTGTCTAAGATCTCCAAAACAGGCTTACGTTCATATCCTTGTTTGCCGATACCGATGGTGAGTCCAACGGTTGCTTGGAAAAGGTTGTCACCGAAATGCTTGTTTTTCCCTAAACCATCAAACTTTTGGTAGGTACTGGTTCCTCCCAACTCGGCGGTAACGTGCAAGCGATTGGTTGCCCTGTAACTGCAGAGTAGGCCGTATGAGAGGGCAAACGGAATATGGTGTAGCTCTGAGTTGTGAATTACACCAGCTCCAATATATGGAACCAAGTCCCATCTTGGAAGTGGATCGTAGGTGGTTCTGTAGAAACTCGATACGTTGAGCATCAAGTCTCCATGGTAATTTTGGAAATTCATGGCTTCATCGATTGCATTTGTGAACTTGAACCCTTGGTACACCAGGCGTGTTCCAAAGAAACGTGAATGCCATTTACCCAAACTGAATACCATGGTAGGACGTGTATGGCCAAAGAAGTCTGTGCATCCTACTGGTGCTCCAGAGAAGGTGGACATACCAGCCTTGATGCTGCCAAACCAATTGCTACCTATGCTGGATAACTTATATTTCTCTTGTCCGGAAAGGAATGGCTTGCTGTCTTTCTTTTCAGTTCTGCCATTGGAGAAAGAGGATGCCTTGATATATTCCTTCTCATTCTCTCCATAAACTACCTGTGCCTTGGCTGTGCTGCCTATTACCAATAAGGCTGCCAGCAAAATCTTTAATTTCTTCATTTTATTTATTATTATAGTTTTGTCTTATGTTACATTTTCTCAGCTTCTATATCGTATAGATAAAGCTTATGTTGAAGAATGATGCTCTCGCATTTCTTCACATAGTCTTTTCTAGTCGCATAGCCTCCTGCCTTGATTGCGACAAGCCAGTTGTGATAGTCGGTTGGCTTGTATCGCCAACAGCGAGCGTATCTGTCACTCATCAACAACCTGGAATGATACTCGATGCTTTCCTCTGCCGAGGAGAAATTGCAGAATTTCTCGTTTTTGCGGTCATCATCATGAATGCTGTAGGGTAGGCCTCTTCTGAGCCAGTTGCTATTGGCCTTTATTCCAAAGAAATTATAGCCTATTTGTGCCAGGCTGCTGTTTCCCCATCTGCTTTCAAACGCCATCTGTGCCAGTATAACAGAGGCTGGTATGCCGTATTTTCTTTGTTGGCGCATGGCCGCTTGGGCATAATGCTTGATGAAATCATCGGGCGTAAGCACTTTGTCTTCGTCTATCTTCAATGCCTTGATGGCTTTCTCTCTCGTCTCTTTTATGTAAAGAAGCAAGTCGTATGGGTCTTCCAAACGGCCCCGAAGCCTACAGGTGATATGCAGATGTGGCCCAGTGGAGCGTCCTGTAGTTCCGCTGATGCCTATTGGGTCTCCTGCATAGACCTTCTGGTTGTCGCTCACCCAAATTTCAGATAAATGGCAATAGCTTACCGTGTAATCGCCATACTGCATGGTGATATATTTCCCAGAGCCACTGTCGTAGCCTACGCCTTTCACGTAGCCATCGAACATGGATAGTACTTCCTCGTATCTTGCCCTAAGGTCAAGTCCCTTGTGTTGCTTGTGCTTCCCTGTGAAAGGATCAACCCTACTGCCAAAGGTGGAGTTTATCCTTATGCTTTCCAAAGGAAAACTCACACTTAGGTATTTGTCTATCCAGTAGTCCTTCATTTCTTTCTTTCCTTGCGCCATCCCCATCGGGGAATGGCAACATAGGAGAAATAGTAAAAATGAAAGAAATCTAATCATGCCTTATTCTTTATATAATAATACTTCTTTAGCTTGCAAAAGTAATATGAATGGAAGAAATTATGGGCGTAAATATAAAATAGCTTTTTATTTAACATATTCTTTTTCTAAAGACTTTTGTGTAAATTATTATAAATGAGGCTGCTCGCCTCCTTTAACCCCTCGGTGTTTTCAGGTATAGATTATTAAGGTTGAAGGCTATTTGTAGCAAGAGCTTTGATTTGGATAGGGATAAAATCTATGTTAAATAAAAAGGTATATCGTATTTGTGGAAAGCCTTGATAAGAAAATGTGTACTTTTGCCGAAAACTTTAAACAAGAATAAGATTATGAACGAATTGACATTTTCTGAAAGCGAAATTCCATACGAGGAGTTGGCTAACTTCGGACTCTCACAGGAAATGATAGACGACTTTCCTGAAAGTATTATGAATAAGTTCCTTTCTGGGCAAAGAACTCCCTTGCTCCCTATTGAGAGAGCTGATTTTGATGGAGTTGTCCACAAGGATTTTGCTCGAATCCGCTTACAGCAAACAGAGGATGGGCTTCACCCAGTGTTCTTGCCTCTCATCGCAAAGAACAATCTTGAGTATTTTACGGAGGAACAGAAAACCGCTTTGCAAAACGGACAAGTTTTGAAGGTGTTGCTACCGTCGAACAATTCATGGAACTATGTACAGCTCGATGGGGCTACAAATGCTACCATTTCTGTAAAGGCAGACATCATTGACCAGAACTTATCTACATTGGCTAACAAGGTGGGGCTTTCTGAAAGTGAGGTTATGGAACTTGAAGAAGGAAAGGTTGTTACCAAGGGAGAGGAAGGCAAGATGTTTTCTGCCGGCATCGACTTGAACGAGGAAACTGGAATCCGTAGTATCAACGGTGATGCTCAAAAGTGGCAGGAGGAAAAAGATGGCAACGTGATGCTAGACAAGTATAACTTTGGCATCTATGGCTGTTGGACAAAGGATGACAAAGGCATGCTTTCTTATGTCCCGGAGGATGAATATTCCGAGGAGATGTGTGTGGCACAGGATGCTGCTATAGAAAAGGCTAAACAAAGTCGTGGAATACATATGTAATTAAGGCTAGATTATATGGAAATTGTAGGTTTTGTGGACGAGGAACGCCTGAATGGTATGTTCCTGTCGAGAGATATAACGGAATTGGATTACGTGAAGCATCATTCCCAAGGGATGTTGGATGCTTACTTTTCCTTCATTGCCGACAACAACCTTCCTGACAACAACACTTCTGCAACAAAATTCCTAGAGGAGGAGAATGTCAGTTATGGAAATGAGGAGGATGAAGGGAATGATAATCAACAAGAGGAAGTGGATGTGCCTTCTTATGTTGACATCTACCGAAAGTGGGTAGATGAAAATGAAAAGGTGAATATTCTCCTTACTGGGTGTGAAGAGGCTGCTATTGTTACGCTTTGGAGATACAATAATCCAACTGCGAGCAAAACGGACTGTGCCGTTCAAACGCATCTACTAGAAGACAAGGTCATCGAATGGTGGGACACCATTGATTTTGTCAAGGGTGCAATGGGAGATGGACACTTTTCTTTGATAAATCCAACTTTGGCAAATATCAAAGAATTGATTTTTGATGCGGCCAATCAGGCTTGCATGGAATAGGTTTTACGATAACAGTAAATAGAGTTTTTCATAAATGTAAAGTTAAATGTCAGCCCTCGCTGCTTGTGAAAGTAGCGAGGGATTTCTTTATCTGTGCAAATGTCTCTTCTCTTGCCTAGGAACTTCGTCACTTTGCTCCTGGCTTTCGTTGGAGCTTTGTTTTTGGTCTGGGGCAAGGTTTTCTTGGCTTTCAACAATGCCGTTACCGTCAATATCTACTTCTACTGGCGTGGAAGAACGGAGGTCAATGTCTTGGCTTCCTCCTTTTTTGAGAATGTCGATACGTTGTATGATGATCTGCGACGCAACATCTGCAGAAGATAATACTTGCTTGGTGTAGCTTGGGTCTTTTCTTAGACGCTCTTTCCACATGGATGTTTGCTGTGGCGTTGTTACATCAAAGTGGTTCTTTTGACCAAGGATGACACTGCCAACCAAGGAAACCAATTCTTCTCTGGATAGTGACTCGAAGCTGGTCTTTCTTGCCTCTGCCTTTCTGGTGCTTCTTGTCAGTCCCATTCCTAAGTCTCGATAGAAATCTTGCTCTTTCTCATAGTGTTGAACAGGTGCCACATGGATGGTGTCGTTCTTCGCACTGTAGGAGGCAAGGCTAGGCTTGCCATCGAAGGCAATAGCGGTCTGCCATGCTCCTTTGCGGAGTAGTTGGCCCAGTTCGTTACTTTGCTTGTAACGATTGGAGGCGATGCTATCTAGTTTTAACTCCTCGTATTCCTTAGGATGCAAGATAGGATAGTTGGTTTGCTCGATGTTATATAACTCTGTTACACCAACTTCTTCTATGATAGGGAAGAAGGTGGCATCTGACTTCACCAGCAAGTTGTTTGCCTGGATATCTTCCTTGCTTATATAAATAGGTAAGGTATAGGCGTTCTTTTCTGCGTCCAAGGCCAGCATGAAAGAATCCATTCCTTGGTATGCCTTCTTGCTTAGGTCGCATGGAACCTGCTTGTCGCTCTTTATCCATGGCATATCGCCATAGGTGAGTTGAAGGGATAGCTTATCAGCCATCATCTCTCCATAACGCTGATAGGCCGCTCTTTGCTCTACTTCTGGACGATGCCATCGACCATTGTCTTTTTCCTCTACGGAAACATAATATGGCTTGGTCTTGCCCTTTTGTTGAGCGACTTCTTCATAATTGAGAGGGTAGAGACCTTTGGTGTATTCATACAAGACTCTATCTGCTACTTCTTCTGCGGATGTATAGTGAATGTGCAAAAAGTCAGACATGACATTCCAGAACTTTGAAACGGCATTGTTCATTTGAGTGACGGCCTGGGTCTCTGCGGTCTTCTCGTCCATACTCTTGTTGCTAGCAACAATTTCCTTAAGCTTTGACTCCAAACGCTCTGCGCCTCTTCTTCCAGAATAGGTGGCAAGGACTTCCTCGGCAATGTCATCGGTGGCAATAAGCTCGGTGTGGAGGTCTCTTACTTCGTTCCAGAGGTTCGACTTTTTCATCATGCCTACGACATTCTTCCATTCTTTCCAGTTCCTGTCTTGCAGTGCTTCCGCCCACAAGTGGGTGTACTCATGTACTGGTGGCTCAAAGCCCTTTGCCTCAGGATAAAGGTAAATCTTTCCTTGATAGGTGAAGCCCAGTAGCTTGCCGTCAGGAGTGCGTAGTTCTTTATGCTGCCTTCCTCTAGGGGATATGTTTATCTCGTTGGCATTGGCCAAGTCGGTGTATTCTCCTCTGTCCAGGAGGTCGAAGATTCCTTTGCCAATGTTCAGAAGGCGTTGGCGGTCTGGATTGTCATAAACGTATTCCTTTACTTGGGAATGTTTGTTTGCCTTGAACTTTGTTTCGGGAGAATCTTCTACTTTTATAACGATAGAATATCCTTCGGCCGCTCTTCCTCCTTTTTTGATGATGCTGAGTGCGTTAGCTCGATGATCAGAAAGACGGACTGTTGTTTTTTCTCCTTTGTCGTTGGAAAAATTAATATATTCAGAAACTTGAACATCTTTACCGTGAGGGTGTAACCCTATGCCTTTATATAACTCTTTTGTAAAATTGCTGGCGTTAATGCCTATATTTGTATTAAAAGATGTTATAAAATGGGCTAAATTCCCAAGAAATAGATACTTAGATGGAAATTTTTTATTATCTTTGCCATCAGAAGGGGCAACGCTCTGTGCGCCATCAGGAGACGTTCCTGATGGGAGGTACCCACGACGGTGGGAGTCGGCTGAGTTTCCAATATTGGATTTGAGAGATTGCTCCTTTCCTAGACGGTGCAGTTCTGCGATTCGCTTGTCGATTCGTGAGATTGCATCGTCTTTTTCTTTTTCCGTCAATCTCTGTGGCGCAACCTGTCTAGAACTCTCTTCCTTCACTTTCTTAGGTGCATAGTTTACATTGCCAAAGAAGGACTTAATGGCTTTTTGGTCAACTTCTTCGGCATTTATGTTCTTTACCTCTTTGATGTCATTCTGTTTGGAAGCGGCTTCTACATCCTGTAGTGATTCCTTTGGTGACTCTCTTTTTGCGGCTACAGGTACAGGTTTGACAGGAGTCTGACCTCTTGCCTCGATATTCAGAATTCTGTCAAGTTTTTCTAGCTTGCTCACTTTATTTGTGTCGATGACACCATCATGGTCTTTGTAAGCTTCAACCATATTTTGTAGTTCTTGCTTGAAGTTCATGAATGATGATTGAAGGTCTGCTATGAATTCAGCTTTGTCTTCTGCAGCTAGTGGCAAGGTTCCTTGGGCGTAGCTTGAATATTCCTCCTCGGCACTATAATATGTACCGTAAAGGCTATCTACTTTGGAACCATGTGGAAGAAGCTCCTTGTTTCCGGACAGAATGTCCTCTTCGTCCTCCATAGATTCCACATAGTCCTTCATCTTGGGGATGCTCAACTCCTTTCGAAGGCGAGATTGCTCATCCAAACCCTCGAAAAGCAAGGCTTGCATTAATTCAACGCTTTCTTTTCCATGCAACGGAATTTCCTTGTGGGTGTTGAGATTGAAAGCTATAACTCTGCCGTCGTTGGTAGCAGTAACGGCATTGACTGTTCCCTCTCTAGCTTCAAGCAAAGGTGTGTTGTTCTCCTTGGCAAAGATTTTGTCTTCACCAAGTTTGTTGCCCAGAACATTCACTAGCGAACGAGTTAAACCATTAACCTTCTCGTTATTTATTGCATGTGCAATGCTGTTGAGCAAACTCTTTGCTTTGTATGCGTTGTCCTCGTTGATGGTAATGCTACTTAAAGCGTTGCTGTGGTTGGTGTAAACGCTAACTTTAATATCCTTTTCACTGGTGAGTGACCATGAAACTGGAATAACTTTTCCATCGAAGAAACCTACAGGGTGGGCTGTGCGTAATTCCATAGGAATACTGCCACCTATTGTTGGGGGATAGGTTTGGCGCAAAAGATTGTGCATTCCTTTGTAAAGCTCCTTGCCGTCTTCGAAGTTGGCAAGTTTCTCTTGAAATTCCTTTTGTCGCTCTTCTTCCATGATGGTATATTTTTCATTCAGCGACTTATGAAAATCAGCGTAGGCAACTTTTTCTTCGTTTGAGGAAAGACTACCATCTTCCCATTTCTTCAGAACAAGACTTGGGGCATCAAAGATCAGTTTTCCTCTGTCATAGGAGTCAATCTTAATGATGCTTTTGTCATTATTGGACACAAAGTATTTGCCTACAAGGCTTTGTGCCTCGTAGTCTTGCGCCATGTTCTTGTATCGTTCTGGAAGTTCATATCCTCGCTCCTTCAGAAGTAATAATCTTCCAATCTGTCTGTCTTTTGTGTCAGGTGTGAGCTTTCCGTCTATCCATGTAGCCATCAAGCCATTTTGCCATTTGACGGCGGCAAACTTTGTAGGGGATGATTTATCCTTTCCTTGTTCAAATGCCCATTTTCCAAGAGAAACAGCCCATTGGTCAATAAGGGAACCCTCTTTGTTTTGTGAAAGATACTCTAGCTCTTCTGGGCTGTAGAAATGGTTCTTTGGGAATGGCTTCGCTTTTGGGGTGGTATGTTCTTTTGCTCCACCGAATAGCTTTTGCCATCCGCTCAGAAAATTGCTGATGATGTTTTGCTTTTCTTCTTTTGCCATTATTGCTTGTTTTGTCTTAAACTAACAGGAGGTAGTACCATCTTTCATGATGACACTATCCCTGTTTGTGTTCTTGTTATTTCTTTGGGAATATCATGTGTAGGATGCCAATGGCTCCTACTGCCAAAACTCCAAATATATAGATGAAGTGGAGAAATCTATGACTGTGCTGTTTGCGCTGTTCCATTTGCATCTGTAGTTTTGTTCAAGTCCCAGGCAGCAATGCTCTTTACCTTGCATTCTATCTGAAGTTCTCCTTTGAAGATGCCTAGTTGCAAGTCTCCATGGACTTCCACGTACTTCTCTGCTGCAAAGTAATCCTCATGGATAGGGGAGAAGTTTACAAAGCTTACCCATGTAAACTCTCTGTTCTCTCCCTCTTTGTCAGAGGAGAATGCTGCGAACGACTGAAAGTCCTTGCCTTTCTTGTCTTTCAGCTCCTTGATGCCTTTCTTGCTTACCTTGCCTCGGAACTCCATGCTTCCCTCCAATCGGTCATTGGTAGTGGACTCGTTTACCTCGATGTTGGAGTCGGTGCGAAGGTTCAGGTAGATGTTTCCGTCGTGTTTTCTGATGTACATCACGCCGTTTACCGTTACCTTTCTGCCAGCGGAGTAAGAGGCGGCTGTCTCTTTATTTCCTGGCGCAGACACCGTTACCCATACTTCTTTCGCTGTTCCATCCTTTCCCAGCAAAGGAACAATCATGCCGAAGGAGATGAATTTCTCTCCATCCTTACTCTGCTTCTCTTCTGCGGAACTGCTGATGGTTCCACATGCTGTTACGTTACACTTAATCATATTTTTATTGTTTTATATGTTTATATAAGTATATAATTATTTCTTTATTTATGCGAGGCGTTGGCCTTGTTGCTGCTGTTGCTCTGGGGATTCCGCATCAAATTGCATGGATGCCGTTGCCTGTGCCTTTTCTACATCTTGGCGAGTCATCTTTACTAGATTACTATTTTCCTCGCCTGGCGATTGCTGTTTAAGCTGGCTTTCGGCTTCTTCCTCGGCTTGTATCTCCTCGCTGCTTCTCAACTGCATGGCTACTGTAAGGGCGGCAGAAAACAGACTTCCTATAAGTGATGAGATTGGGTCTCTTCCAGAAAGGTCTTCTCCGTTGTTGCTCATTAGCAATGACAACCATTTTGTGGGGTCGTTACTGTTGGTGATGGATGCCAGAAGTGCTTGTGTCGGGTCTGACGCTTGTTGCTGATAGGATGGGGCTTCGCCTCCTGCAAACTGCATTTGACTGCGGTAAGCGGCTAACGCATCGTTTCCATTCTTATCCAAAGCTGTCGCTTGATTACTTCTAACCTCCATTTCTGCAAGGTATAGCTTAGGGTCAAACTTCTCCCAATTCCCATTGGCATTGAGGTATTTTGTCTCAAAATGTAAGTGTGGCCCTGAAGAGCGGCCTGTGTTGCCTGAGACTCCTATTTGTTGACCTGCATTTACAGCTTCACCTTCTTTTACTCCTATTTGGGATAAGTGCATATAGGTTGTTTGTACCTTGCTGCCATCCTGACGGTCATATTCCACAACAATCATGTTTCCTGCTGCTCCATTGTTTGGTTCCACAGCGACAACCTTTCCATTGTCTTCGGTTGCATATACAGGATAGTTTTTGCCTTGCGTGGAGAGGTCTAGTCCTCCATGCTTATGCCCTGGTCTCTGTACTCCAAACTCGGAACTGAGCTTTACGACAGATAAATCAATAGGCAAAGCCCAATTGCCTTGCAAGGGGGGTAGGGTTATAACAGAGGTCGTTGACGATTGACCTCTGGCATATCCTGTTACCAATCCTTGGCTTTGGGCTTGTTGAATGCCTATTTGATCATATTTTCCTAGCCCATACTTGTTAATCTCGGATATGAGCTTGGAAGCATAGTCTGGATCTGTGGCGTAGCCGCCAGCCTTGATGCCGTTTGCCCAAGAAACATAATCGGTGGGCGAATAGTTCTGGCAGTGGCTGTAGCGGGATTTCATCAAGACCTTGGAGTGGTCTTCGATGCTTTCCATCACATTGTTGTATCTGCGGAACTTCTCGTTTGGACGGTCATCGCTGTAATAGTCGTAGGCTCCAGTCCAACTGCTGCCAACCTTTACACCGAAGAAGTTGTTGCTCCTTCTTGCAGGGGTAGATGTGCCAAAGCCGCTTTCCAAACCCATCTGTGCCAAGGTGATGGAAGCTGGAATGCCATATCTCTTCTGTTGCTCGATGGCTACCTGGGCATACTGGCTGTAAAACGCTTGCTTGTCTAATGCCATTTATGATAGTTTTATGAGGGCGCACCTTTAGATGCACCCTCGTGTATTACATATGTAGGCCTGTTCTGTGAGTTTCCGTAACAGTTTCCTGTACCTTGTTCTCAGGGGCAGGCTTTTCCTTAATCTCTACTTTCTCTGATTCGCTAACAGCCTGTTGAGATTGCTCTCCTCCCATGTCTTGTTTCAGCATAGGCTCGAAGATGACGGCGGCCAAAGCCCTCTTGTAGGCTCCCATATCTTCGGCAAGCCACATCTTTTGCCATTGTTGCTTGTTGATAGGAGCTTGTACACGCCGCCCATTGATGGTGGCAAAGATGAGCTTCTGCTTGGCATCCTGTGCGCTCGATGTAATGGAAGGACGCTCTATGAGCTTCATATCCACATCAACTTTCTTAGGGGTGATAAGGTCTAGCTTGGTGTCAGGATGCTTGGTGGCCATCTCGTAATATCTTTGTGCCAGGGCATTGTGGACTATTGCCTGTTTGTCCGTCTTGATTACGTTGTAGAACGTGTTCAAGTGCTCCTTGGCAGGATATACAGAGAAAGAAGGCTCGTTCTCTGGCTTGATGAAGAAGGCATATCTACCGTTGTCATCCTTGATGGCTTGGAAGTTCTTGATTATTACTTCTTTCTTTGGGGCGGCTTGTTTCTCTACATCAAGTGTATGATGGGGAACCAACTCATACTGCTTCAAGTTGTTGAGCGTGACTTCTTTCCCTTGGAAATAGGAGTTCGGCTTATTCAACCCAAGTGAACCACCGGCATTATAGAACCTCACATCGTCAATGCCTTCTTTCTTCAAGGCTATGGTGATTCTGTCCTTTCTCATGCCAGGAACCTCGTTGTTCACTTCCAAGGATGCTCCTGCAGGAAGAATGACATCTGCTTCTTTTCGCAAGATGTCTTTTACCACTACTATTTCCTTGGTCTCTATGTTTGGCAGCTTGGCCAAGTCTTGGGAGATGGAATATTTTGATGGATTCTCCATCGTCTTTCCTGGAAGCTGTCCACGGATGGCCTCGTAGTCAACCTTTCGCTTTGCCACAAGGTTGTCGATGGTCTCTACAGCATTGTTCACATCTCTTTCTACTATTCCCAAGAGTTTTGGATTTTCCTTTATCTCTCGTTCCCAATAAGGAATAAGTTTCTCATTCTCCTTTGAGAGAATGGCTGGAAGTCCCTGGCGAGCCATCATGACTCCTGCTGCAAGTTCTCTCACCAGCTGCTCATGCTTGGCATCGTCCTCTGGGAGGAGATTGTTTCTGCCCGAACGGTCAAGACGGTTCTCTGTACCTGTGGCTGCAACAACGGCTCTGTAGATGTCGTTTGCTTTGTAAAGGGCAGCCATCTTTTCGTTTCCAACTTCGCCTTTCATGCCGCTTACGACAATCTTGTCTTCCTTGGAATCGTATTTGGCATCTTGCAAAACCATCACTCGCTCATATTGCATACCGCTTTGCTTGGACACTTCCTTGGCAGTGGCGTATGCTTTGCTCAGTATTGCCTTTGCGTCGAAGCCTTGGCTGATGGTCTTCTTTGATTCCAACTGGTCGCAGATGGCTACTCGTTCTCCTGCTCGGATGAGTTTTGGAAGGTAGGTGTCAAGTGCTTGATGTGGAAATCCTGCAAGATGGAAGTCTTTACTTCCATTCATCTTGGTCAAGGTGATTCCCAACACTTCCGAACCTCGCTTGGCATCCTGCTTGTACATCTCATAGAAATCGCCAATGCGGAACAATAGAAGTGCATCGGGATGCTTGCCCTTCAACTCTTTCCATTGTTTCATAATAGAAGAGTATTTCCCTTTTTGCTCTTTCTCGTTTTGTGAAAGCTGCGCTCCCTTGGTCTTCAGAAGTTCCACGTAAGCGTCATGGTTGTTGGCGTTCATGGTGGTTTGCTCCACATTGTAGATGTTCTGCACAACTCGTGTGGCATGTTTGGTATAGAAAGACTTCTCGTCATCAGGAAGTTTGTCAAACTGCTTGCTGGTGATGACTTCGTCCTTATCCATGGCGTTCTGATACCCCCAACTAGTCCAATGGAACTCCATGCCTTTCTCGTTCTGCTTTACAGGCATGTGGTTCTCTTTGGCAGGATTATAATAAGTATAGACATTCGTCTTATACTTGTTGGCATCCGAATTGAGGTTCATCATAATGTTGTTGTAGGCCGTGATAGGGGTGTGGGTGTTGATGAACTCTGCATTACCTTTCTGGGATTTGTTCATCCAAATTCCCTCATTCTGCTTGGCAGCAGATAATGCTCCAACGAGAAGGGCTGCATGGGTAAGGGATTTGGCTGTCGCCTCGCTGGCCTCTTTTGATTCCTCTTTTTTCTCTTGTTGCTCTTTCTTCTCTTCTGCTGCGGCTTGATTTGCCTTGTCCTTTTCCTGCTTGTCTTTCTCGGCTTCTTGCTTATGGTGTTCCTTGTGAACCTCTTCTTTCACAATGGATGAAGCCTTTTTCTCAGCTTCTTCCATAGGAACGCCTGTAGATGCTATCTGTTTGGCCTTACCTACGACATCTGTCTGGATATTGCTGTCTTCACGAGGAGTTTTCTTTTCCTCGCTCGCCTTTTTTGCTTGATATTCAGTTGACAACTCTTTGTATATGGCAGACATGTTTTCTGCCTTGCTGAGAGTAAAGTCGTAATCGTGGGCATAAGTTTCTATGAAAGAACCATCATTTAACTTTTCTCCTACTATGACTTTGTTGTCGCTAGCGTCATAGTGGTAATCTAGAACCTTCCCATTCGGCATAGTGAATTGAGGTGTCAAGTCTTCTCGAAAGCTCTTGGCTACAGCCTTTGCCTCTGGGGATGGAATCTCTACTAAAGGCTTTACGCCTTTTTCCAAGCCCATCTGCTGGTCTATGAACTTCACTGCATAGCTCGGTGTATCTGGCATACCGTAACGCTCGATGGCCTCTCGGATGTCATTCTCACTGTACTTTCTCAACAAGTTGTAGGTTCCACCTACTGAATTGTTATATACAACAGCATAGTTCTCATCATCAATGAGAACATCATCACCATAGTCTGGTGTCATGCTGGTCTCTACATGCTCCAAGTCCATGCTGTCACCTTGATCATATTCTTTCGCCAGGGCAAGGATGCCTTCATAGTCCTCGGCATCCTTTAGTTTGTCAAACTCGGCGGTCTCGGATTCCATCTGAAAGTAGTTGTAGGACGAGAAATATTTCTTCTCATTCTTTGGGTCAAGCTGTATGGTCTGACCTTGCTCCTGGTAGTCCTTTCGAGAAAGAACCTTGTTCATATTTTCTTTTTCCATGAGAAATTCTTTTCCAAATTTTTCCTCGATGTTGTTATGGTAGGAGGTTACCACCTCCTCGGCTTGTTCGATTCGATGAACAATTTGGCGTTTTGCGTCATTGTCCACAACATCGGGATATAATGCGTTGATGTTTGAATACGCTGCCTCCATGTTGTAGAGGCTTCTGCCTTCCTTGTGGCTATAGCGGAGGTTAGGCAAGAGGTCTGCTCCTGCTTCTATGATTTCCTTGTTGGATGCTTGATTTATCCAAGCTCCTACATTGGGATTCCCCTTGTAATAGTCTCGTAGCTCGGGAAGAGTCTTCACAGACAAAACTGTATGCTCACTGTTGGGAGTGGAAGTTATGGTTTCCATCAATGAAGTAAAATAGTCCTTTCCTTGTGAAAGGCTTTCTACCTTCATCTCTTTTTCCTGGAATTGCTTCATGTTTGAAAGCTCTTCCCACACATAGCCTAAGTTCTGGTTTGTGCCCTGGCTGTGGTCATAATTGGTACTGTGAATTTTTTCCTCGCCCTCTGATGTTTTATATGCAACTTCAAGAGTGTCTTTCTCTTTGTTGTAGTCAACGGTGAGAATGTCGTCAGAGGGCATTGTAATCTTGTTGTTGACGGAAGGCCATACCTTGGCTAAGACCTCTTTCTTAGCATCTTCCTCCTTCATGTCTTGAAGTTGTTGCTCATTCTTGTTTTTTTCTTCCACACCATCAAGAGAACCATCCAACAGGGCCTTTTCTCCTAATTTTCGGCGTTGCTCGTCGATGTGTTCCAAAACCATCTTGGATGACTTGTTGACATCTGACATCACCGACTTCAAGAACTTCGGGTCTTTCTTCAACGAACCTATCCAATTTTGGAGATAAGCTATGTTGTTCTCTCGTATTCTGCTATCAAAACCCATGGCATTGCCTATGAGGGCTGATGTAAGCTCCGCAACAAGTTCTTCCTTGGCGTATTGGTCTGAGCCAAATTGGTCTATCTTTACGATGCCATCACGGCCAAGGCGTGACTCGTGACCTGTGGAGTGAGCCATCTCATGAATGGTGGTGCCGTAAAACTCCATTCCGTCTTTGAAAACATCCTCTGGGGTATTGCTGATATTGAACTGCTTTTTGGAAGGAACTACTATCTGGTCTCTTTTGGGACTATAGAAAGCGGATTCATTGAACTTCTCGTATTCTATAGGACACACCCAAGACTGTTCTTTCAGGAGGTTGTCGAAGGCCTCGTTCTTGTACATTCCTACCTCGTCCTTGATAGGCTCTGACTTGAAACGCTTCAAGATGGCATCGTATTTTTCTTTGTTGACCTCTTCCAGGTTGGTTTGGTCTATGTTCCATTCGTTATATACCTTCAGATAAGGGCGAACGGTGCATTCGGCTTGCTCCTCCTTTGTCATGTTACGATAGTCGCTTTCTGACAGTTTCTTGCCGTCCTTGTCCTTGATTCGCAAGTCCCACTTGAAGATAGGAATACTGTGCTCGCCTTTCTTGATCATGCCTCCTGCATCCCTTATCTGTTTGATGGTAAGGTAAACTGGCATTCTGTAATGCTCCATCGTGGTGTGGATTTGGCACAGGAAAGCATTGCTGCCTGTATAAGGGCGACCCACGAGATTCTGAGGCAAGCCGAACTGGGCTGTGCGCCCATCCGTCCAACCTTTCTTCCATTTGCTTTCCTTCATTTGCTCCATTCTTGCGATGAGCATGTCGGAGAACTTCTGAAGGGCGTTGTCTATTCGGTCAACTTTCCCTTCCTGCTGCTCCGAGGCTTGTTGAGATGATTCTTTTTTTGCCATTGTATTTTTTTTATTTATTGGGTTGTTTTTTTATTTCCAATGGCAAAGTAACTGATTAAATACAAGATAGGTGGTATAAAAACGATATACCTTTTTATTTAACATATTCTTTTTCTATAGATATTTATGTAAACGATTATAAATGAGGCTGCTCGCCCCCTTTAACCCCTCGGTGTTAATGCAAGGATATAGATTATTGAGGTAGATGTAAAACAAAAGCGATACTCCGACTTGGAAATACCGCTCTAACTTAATGACAAACTAAAACCTCCCGATTCTCTCGAACCAGGAGGTATTTCTAAAATTAATATAACTGGCACTTAACACCTATTTAATACCCATTGATTGGATTGTTGTTTCTTCTTGGCTCATATGCTGCTCATAATTCTGCGATGCCAATGCCTTGTTCTCATCATACTTGCGAAGGACAGCATTCGCCAATGTGTTGATAGGGATGGCTCCCTTGTTGTAAGCGTCTGCAGCATCTCTTGATATGTTGATGACGCTAGGCACGCCGTCGATAGTGGCTATCATACTGCTTCCCTTCATCGCTGGATTCACTATTCTTGAATTCAAAGGCTCGTCAGGATAAACCTTGTAGGTCTTTGACACATTGTTGCTCTTTGCTAAACCATCGCTGATGGCTGCATGACCTGCTTTATTCAAGATGTTTGCACCGCCAAATCCTATGAGCAGCAGCTTCAGGAGAGGACTCTTTACGAACATTCCTCCCACTATGGCAGCCAATGGCATCAGGTTGTCCTGAAGCTTTAGGTTTGGAGTCTTTCCTGTGAACATTCCTATAATCATATCAGGAAGCATGGCCAATACATAGCCTAGATTCTTGCCGATGTCCCCAAATCCATTAAGGCCTAAGCTTTCAAAGGCGTTGCCCCAGCCACCAATGTTCGGATTTTGCGCAGTATTCTGTGTTGTACCGTTTGCTTCTGTTCCCATTACGCCGTTTTGCGCATAAGGTCCCGAAGCGTAAGGGGATGCCGTTGGGGTTGCCTGGGGAGAGGAAGTTGGATGCTTACGAATTGATGACTTGCCAGGATTGTTTATCTGGTCATTGAGCGCAGACATGTTTTTGTCCCATGTCCCCTTTTGGGCATGAGCTGCATTCTTGGAGGATCGTTGCTCTACGACAACTGCTGCCCTTGCATAGTCATAGGCTCGTTGACTCACTTCCTTCAAGGTCATCTTCTTGCCTCCAAACATCCTTACTTGTTTTTGCTCTCTAGACATTTCCATGGCACAGGCGTAGAAAGAGGATGCCAACGCCCTGTTTTGCTTGCTGCTGTTGCTCAACATCCAAGCTGGAACTTTGCTGTTTCCGTTGAATGGCACACACTGTTTGGAGAGATTGTTCTTGATGGTGGAGAGAAGCTTTTGGGAATTACCCTTGTGTTCCGCCAATAGGGCGTTGCTTTCTTTCTTTATGTTTAAAGATGTGTTTGGGGGTGGCAACTTTATCTTTTTTGCAAGTCCACTATTGATGTTCATCATCAATTCCGTGCCATTCTTTTTGTATCTCTTTGCTCCGGCCTGTATTTTTGCAGAAGCATTCTCGTCACCAAAGATGGTACGGTTATCCTTCTTCTCTTCATCCTCAGTTCCCCATAGCTTGCCATAAATATGGAGACCTCCTTGGCAAATCTTGTCGGTTAACCACCAACCTGCAGCTTTTTGACTTACCTTTACCACACCCTTGGCTACGGAAGAAGTTGCTTTCCCTACACCTCCTGGGGTGAGTGCTGCATCTATTCCGTAACCAGCAATTGTTCCTGCAGTTTTTGAAACAACGGATGGATTGTAATATTTCTCCGCTTGTTCATCAACCTTTTGCCCAATGGCTCCTTTCTTTAGGCTACCAAAGTTGCCCATACCAAGAATGCTCTCCGAAAAGGCTTTCTTGGCTATGTATGTTGCGGTGTTGGCAGGAACTTGTTCCCTAGCTAATTGTTCTACCATCAATTTTTGAAGGCGATTGGCGCAGTAGTTGTTGGCGTAGTTTTCCAACGCCTTGGAGTCTCTACCGCCATTTTTCGCAACAAGGCTTTCATAGAAAGATGTAACGAAAACGCTGTAGTCTTTCACTATCTTGGGGTCTTTGAACCAACGTTCAGAAGTCCTTGCAGCCAACTCGTCGAGCGACTTCTTGGTAAGTTGCTCTGCATCGTTCAACTTGGTGAACGAATTTGAAGCGGCACCAAAGTTAGGCAGTCTCTGAAGAGATTCATTAAGTTTTATGGCAGCGTTCTTCTGCTCTTGAAGGATTTTCTTTCGCTCCTGAAGAAGAGTGGATGCCATATACTTGCTATAGTATTGCTGAAGACAATAGTCTATTTGGGATAAATCCTGTAAATTATTACCTTTTGCCATATTGTTTGTTGTTTACATTCCAAGAAGTTGACTGCGCGCCTGACTGATGGCTTTATGATATACCGTCATTTGCTTAGGGTAGAAACGTGACAGCCATTCATCCATGGACATCTCGTCATTGAAGAACTTCATGGCGAGTTGTCTGGTTATCTCGATGGCATTCTCGCCTTTTTCTCTTCCGTTAAACCAAGCTTTTGTCCAACAACGGATTCCTTGGTTGTCATAGTAAACGGAGGCGGTGCGTTCAACATCGTAGCTTTGTATGTCTATCTCAAGGTCTTTCAAAGGATCGGCGGTCAATCCGTCTTCTGAAGCTTGTGAAAGAAGTTTTTTTTTTCATTTTCGTCCCATGTCTCAGGATATATGTTGTGGTTCAGTGCCAGATAGCTGAGAAAATCATGGATAAGGATATCCTGAATTTTCTCGGCTAGGGGAACACTTCTTTCTGATAATCCGAGAGGGTTGGCTACGGATGGTATGCTCTCAAAGAAATAATTCTTGGAGGCTGCCTGGGCAAAGATGTTGCGTAGGGATGCTTCTGCCCTTGGAGGAGGATTGTAAGCCCTGTTCCTTAAGTCGTTCATGTAGCTTGGAAGCCATCTGAGCATGAGCATCAAGATGGAAACATAGTCCTTGTCGAAACTGTTTTTTATGTTTTTTGTTCCCAAGGATTCTTCAGTAGGCTGTTTTTGGATTCCCATGGCGGCGAGTTGCTGGATGTTTGCCCATATCATGGAAAGAAAAACCATCGGGTCAATGTCTTGTCCATTGAATCGTATGCCGACATGAAGGAAATCGCCACTTTTGGCAATTTTATCACCTGCGGAAACGCTTTCACCATATCCTGTATATGCTTCTGCTAGATGCCCATAAGTAACTTCGTACTTCCCATATTTGGCTACGATGTAATTGTCATGAAGCGCATCGTTTCCTGCGCCAACAATCATACCAGAGGCTACTGCGTACAAATCTCTGTTCTTAATGGCGAAGTCAACACCTAGATGGTTAAATTCCTCGCCTGTCATGGGGTGACGCTGTTTGCCATATCCTAGTGTGGTTGGAAGCTCTTCTTTCTCCTCCAAGGCGAATGGCATCATGTAACCACTTCCGGATTCGAGGAGCATATCTTTAAAATTTTCTTTCATCTTATCTGTGATTTTTAATAGGAGATTGCTCTCCTGTATCTAATTATAGTCTTCTCATGCGAACAACAGTGTTCTCTTCTTCAACAGGCATCTCTGCTGTCTGAAGAGGTATTTGTTCGGTAACGTTCGCACGTGATTGCTGTTGTTGCTGATTTTGGTGTTGAGAAGCTGCCTGTTTTCCGTTTATGTTGTGTAAGGTCATTCCTCCCAGCAACAAACTGGCGGCTTTTCCCATCCAACCAAATCTACCGAACATCATATAGGCAGAAAGCAACAAACTGGCAATGTTCATCTTGCTCACGTTTCCACCGGACACTTGGCTTACTGCATTGTTCATGCCGTTCATCAAGGCATTCATTGAACCACCGCCTTGTTGATTGGTCATCTGCATCTGTGCCATAGATGGATAGGATTGCGCTGTTGGATCGTAATAGCCACCGTTGCCATTGGAAACCATGCCGTTGCCGGAAAAGAAATTTCCAGCAAACTGCTTTCCGTCTTGGTACAGGCCGATTGCTTCATTGCCTATTCCTGCCACACCGTTTTTAAGATTATGGTAGAGTTCCTGCCCCTCGTCGATGGTGGCTCCTCCTGCTCTTTTGACTGAATCATAGGAACCTTCGCCAAAAAGAACGTTGACTGCTTTCTCCGAGATTGACTTTTCGTTTCCGTAAGCATCCTTTTGTTCGCCGAATGCTAATCTTGATGCTGTGTCAACAAGTCCTTTTTCCTTGGAGTCATCCCCCAGTAACTTTTCTTTCGCAAAAGTTAATGCGCCTTTGTTGTAACCTAAATAGGGGAGGGACACAGCACCTGCTACAAGTGAGGTCTTAGGATGCTTGGCGACGAACTCTGCTGTTCCTTTTACTGCGTGCGCGCCTGTTTTTACCGCACTCTTCACATAAGGGGCTGCTACCTTTGCTCCAGTAAGAATATGTGGGGCAGCGGTCTTGGCTCCTTTTAAGGCTGTTTCCAACAATGTTTTCCAATTTGCCATAATTTTGTGTTTGAAGATTAATATTCTGGATAATTCATCTCAATGATGGCTCTGACCTTATGGCTCTCTGCCTTTGGTGTTGGCATGATGCCACCATTCACTGCGCTGCATAGCCAGGCTTGTGTGCCTGGGTTCTCCTGTACTTCCGTAGAAGTCCAATACCAACAGTCTGCATCCAAGCTGATAGGTTGTCCTCCGCATCTCTTTATGATGGGATTGATGGTCTTGGCTGCACTTTGCAGCAATCGTTGTTCTGCCACGCTTGGGATGTGGTCGCTTTGCCCATACTCGTGGAAGTTCATCATCCTCATGGCTATCGGAGAGCCATGGCCAGTTTCATTGTCATAGCTTTGATACATGGCAACGGTATTGGAGAAGCCATCGAACTTGGTGATGTCACCGCTCGTTCCGTTCTCCATTCCTATGGAGTCACAGAACATGCCGCTTGTTTCCTCCAGGTTTACCGCCAACACAGGATGATCTTTCGTCTTTTCGGCAAAGACTACTCCCACGGCTTTGCGTTTGCTTTGGTTGAAATAGGTTGCCGTGTCCATGCAGGTATGGTCATCGCAAAGGACATATCCTATATGCAAGTCCGGGTCGTATGGCTCATGATTGTCGCAGGAGGTCATGAAGGAGGCCATCATAAGCATCCCCATGACAAAAGTTGTTATCTTTGTTTTCATTTTACACCTTATTATATTATAGGGGAACTTTCACGCCAAAGGATGCTCCTGTTCTGAACGTGTCCTTTCCTCTGATTACTACATCTTCCTTCACCTGGAAGAACAGGCTCCAACCGTTGTAGAGGTTATAGGTATGCTCGTAACCTACATGTCCTGCGGTTATCACTTTGTCCAGGTCGCTGCCACAGCTAACACCTATTCTTACACTTCCGTGGTGGTTTCTGCCTCTTGTAACACATGGCTTGTAGGCTGCACCCACAGTCCATGTGTTATAGTTGTGCCAGAAGGAGTCGCTTGTGACATGTCCTGCCTCCTCGTCTTTCTTGTATTTCAAGTAGGCTGTGGCGAAATATTCCCAGGCGTTGTGATACTCGGTTTCGTGCTCGTAGGCGAGGGTGGCCTCTACTCCTTGCGGATAGCTGCCGCCAACGCCTATCATGATATGGTTGCCGTGACTCTGGGCGAATGCGCTTGCTGTCAGTAGTATGGCGAATATCGTTGAAAGTATTCTTCTCATATCTGTCTTTTTATTGTTCACGTAAAAGAAGGGTGTCGAAGGCATCGGCGGCCAACACATCCTCGTAATCGAGGTTCATGGAGATTGTTCTTCCGGAAATCTGCTTTTCGCTGAGTTCGATGGATAGTACCTTGTCGTTAGGAAAAGTCATCTTCTTCAGAACAATGATGTTTCTGTAGCCTTTCTTGAATCTTACGGAACGATCCAATACCAGGGCAGGCTTCAGCTCGATGGTCTGCACATTGGTGGCTTTCTGCTGCTTCTTGTCCTGCAGCTTTACCCTTAGCTCGTCGATATCAAACGGAAGGTTGGTCTTGTTGTCCACGGAGAAGTCTATGAAGAAGTATTCTCCTACCACATAGATGTTGTTCAGACGCATGGTCATCTTGTTCTGGGTGGTGAATGTGCTTCTATATCGGGCAGGGGAGTTCCACACCTTCATGGCGTAACTCACCATGTCCACCGTTGACATGCTTACATCTGGGTTATGGAAGGCATTGCGCTCCACTAGCTCAACTTCCTTGTCAGTCACTGCCTCTTCCAGCTTGCTTGTGTATATCAAGGCATATTGCACTCGATAGCGTTCTGTGATGATGGTGACAACTCCCATCACCTCGCCGTCTTTGTGGTTGCCTGTCTTTGGCTTCAAGCGGATTACATTCTCCAATGGCTTGTCGCCAGCGATGCTGTCTGTGGATATATCTACCAAGCGAATAGGCTCTGATGCCGTGATGATGGATGAAACATTCTCGTTGATAGTGAGCTGCTCCATGTCGTTATATCCTTTCTGAGCGAATGCTCCAAGTGTGGCTCCTAAGCACACCGCAAGGAGTGATAGGAACTTCTTTCTTATTTCTTTCATTTCTATCTGATTAATAATTGTTTCTATTTCTGTTGCTTCTTTCCTTCTGACTGCCGTCAACAAGGTAAACTCGTGTGCCGTACTTCAGGCGGACACGGTTCTTCTTGGCTGCTGTTCCCAAGGCGTTCATCACTCGTTGTGAGGCATTTTGCGCTGCTTGGGTCGCCCATCCCTTGATGCCGCTGCTGCTGGTCGTGGTGTTGTCCATGATGTTGCCGCCTTGCATGGCACTGCTTGCGACTTCCTTGGTGGTTTCCCTGAAACTGCTCAGAGGTACATACAGGCCTTGCATGCCGTCCGTGTCATAGATGGATAGGCTTACCTTGATGATGTCATCGTCATAGAAGATGCTTTCTACCTTTCCTTGGACTCTTTGCTTGCCGAAGCCACTCATGGTGGCGTATAGGTAGGTGCCTTTCTTGATGGTCTCGTCGCCTATCTCTATGTCATCCAACAGGCGGAGACGGACCCTGCTGCCGTCAACGGCCTTTACGTTCTCGTCGATGATGGCCATGATGAGCTTGTCTTTTTCCTTGTCCTTGCCTACGGTGTTGAAGTAGTCGGAGACTTCCTTGGTCTTCTTTGTCACCTTTTCTGGTTGCTCTCCATCTTGCTGTACGCCTCCTTGGTACTGATGGTTGCCGTTAGCGGTATTTGGAGCGTTGTAAGAATTGTCGGTGTCATTGTTCATGGCTCCAGGAATACCGCTGTTCGTGGTGTTTCCTGTTGTGGTTGAAGAGGAAAGGGAAGAGGACGAGTTTTCTTCATTGTCTGCCAGATAGTTGTCGCCACCTCCCAGGTTGCGGTTCATTTCTTCCCAGTTGCGTTGGCGACGGCGACGTTGCGCCTTGGCTATCTCGGAGCTGCTTATCGGGTCAACAAAGTCGTCATTGTTGGATTGGCTGCGATTTTGTCTCACTCGCTCTTGCATCTCTTGGAGCTTGCGCTTCTCCTCGGCTTGCTGTTGCTTGACCTTCTTGGCTTCCTCTTCGTTATACTTTGACTCGTAATCCTGTTTCTTGTTTACGGAGTCGTTGTCGTTCTCTACGTTTTGGACTCCCGAAAGGTCGGAAATCTTTCCGTATTCCCTTTGGGTGTTGTCCATTTTGTCGCCTAGGACGCTGTCGGTGTAGGCTTCCGGTAACTCGCTCGACAAATAGTCGGTGGTCTTCAGCTTGCTGTTGCCTGGCCCTGATGTTTCGACGTTGAATGTGTCTATCAAGAAGTAGCCTGTGAACAACAGCGGTATGTATATGATGGCTGGTATCATATACTTGGGCTGCTTGAAGTTGATTTTCTTTATATCCATCTTTATTGTGCTTTGTGTGAATTACGTTGCTCCTGAAGGGCTTTCTCTACTCGCTCCACTGCCGTGTGGCGTTTTTGCTCCTTGCTCGCATTGTAATATCTTATCATGTTGATGACATTCCAGGCGAACAGGGAGATTACCAAGCCGAACACGATGCCCAGAAAGGCCTTTCTGTGGTCGTTTGCCCATTCTTGGATTTTCAAAAACAGTATGTTGAGCTTGGTCTTCTCAGCGAACTTTTGCCCTGCTCTCACCTCTCGCTCGTATTGCTCTCGATACTGGGGATCGTTCTTGTCGGGCATCTTCTCGCCCATGAGTACTTTCTTTATGTCCATTGTTGCTTGATTTAATAGTCTGACTTCTTGGTTTCCTCCAAGTCTTGGTTCTTCAGTGTTCGCCAGTTGGTGATGAGGATTCCGTGAGGGTTGTTCTCTGTTCTCGGCACTCTTCTGAGCTTGCCGGCGGTTACTAACTGACGCATCAGGATGCTTGTCCTTCGCTCGATGCGCTGTCTGCCGTAGTAGGTGAAGGTGAGGGAATCGGTGTTGAGCTTGATGCTGTCACAATAGATACTGCAGATGGTGCTCGTACCTATTATATTATTATAGAAGCCTTTTTCCTTCAGGGCGTTGTACTGGGCTAGTCCTGTCTCGTCCACCAGATACATGGCTTTCTTCATGGTGTATTGGATATACTTGTCATCAGGTGCCAACGTGAAGAAGAACTGATGGAACATCTCGATGTCGCTCTTGGCTTCCACATCGAAGGTTTCTTCTTGGGTGGTCTGCTTCACCAGGATAGGAACGGTTCCGTCCAATACGTAAACTTTCTTGTGGGCTTCGTCCACCATGCCCTTGGCGATGATGATGCTGCCTAGGCTCACAATGACGCAGCCTACCAGAAATAGGCTGCTCACTATCATTACGAGCTTGATTTTATTCTCTACATTCTTTAATACTGCCATATTGTTGTATTTTTATCTATTCTTTATATTCTCATCACTGAAGCCGCACTTGCCTTCACAGAGGATGCTACTCCCTCGCCGAAGTTTCGGGTGGAGAATGCTGTGTCGCCCTCTGGTATCATCCACGCTGCCAAGTCTGGAACTAGGTTCAAGCACTTCAAGGCTACTACGGATGCTGCCAATAGGTAGCCGCAGGTCATGAAGGCGTTCTGGATGTAGGCAGCCATGGCTCCCTCGCCTTGGGTGATAGCAGTAAGGTTCTCTACTTGAACACTTAGTACGATGTCGAAAAGTAACAATACATAGAAACCAACGAAGTATAACATCGCTCCGTAGAAGTGTACCGTGAGATACCTCGTTATCCACTTAGCCCAGGCTCCTTCCCATTTTGGTAGGACGCTGAATGCCCATTGAATCGGTCCGAATATCGTGAGCATTCCTAATAGTATCTGCTGACAGAAAATCGTGCTCCACCAACCAATTCGGTAGATGACCAAGGCAAAGAACATGACAACTTTGTCCAGACCTATCATTAAACCTGCAAAGGTGGACTTTGTTTCTGCGCTTTTTGCTTTTGAAAGTCCTTCTGAAACACTTTTAGTTCCTGTTGCTTCAGTTTGAACATCTGATGTTTGAACATTTTGTAATTCCCCAGCGGCACTTTTAATAGGGGAGGATATTGAATCACAAAGCTTATCTCTTTTCTGTATAAGAGGCATAAGTTCATTGTATTTATCACTTACTTGTGTAGCTTCGGCTTCATATAAGTCATGTGTGTAGCTGCCTATGCAATTAGGAATGTAAGCCAAAGCGTCAAGGATGCAAGCGTTGCTGGCACCTTTGAATCCACTCATACTTGGTGGGTACCAAAAGCACATCACGATAGCAATGCCTAACACCTTCATTATCTTGAAGACATCTATAGGCTCATTCTTCACCATCATCTTGTAGGCCATGCCTCCAGCAACGATGATAGAGAACAATGCTCCCAAAGCCATGCTCATCTGCAAAATCCACCAAAAAGGACCTTGCGAACCGATAAAATCGCTGTTGCATAAAAACTCGTTTGTTTGAAAAACGACATTGTCTATGTCTTCCTCAAACAAATCAACACCTATGGTTTGCGAAAGATCGCTAACCATGTCTTTTATTCCATCCATCGTATCATTACTGGATGAAGCATCTAAGAATAATGTACTAAATGCCATTTTTATATCAATTTTAAAATTTTCGCACAAAAGTAATGGAAAAACATAAAAATGGCCGCATAAACACGATATACCTTTTTATTTAACATATTCTTTTTCTAAGGTGTATCGTGTAAACTGTTATAAATGAGGCTGCTCGCCCCCTTTAACCCCTCGGTGTTAATGCAAGGGTATAGATTATTGAGGTGAATATACAACAAAGCCTCTTGCGTTAGCAAGGGGCTTATGATTATTTGAATAAAGAATCAAGATTTTTATCCTTTTCAGTTTTGTTGAGTAGTTCTGATTTTGCAGTTTCCAAATTAAGAGCATCGATTAAACTCTGTATTTGCTGTTCGCTGTTGAAATTAAAACAAACTTGCGACACAGAAAAAGTTTCTTTGATAGGATAGGATGTAAGCATTCCTTCGTTGTAACCTTTGGTTCTTATAAAAGGAATTCCATTCCACCCCATAAAAACATTACACTCTCCTTTTTCATCTACATTAAACATGGCATGTACTTCATGTATAGCTGCGATTTTCATGTCTTGATAGTATTCAAAACCGTTTTTAGTAGCTTGAAGAAATAATGCAGGATTGTTTTTGTAATAACCGATTTCCTTGGAATATTTCTTCACACCATTTTCCTTTGCTATAGATGACCACTCTATATATTTTTCTTTTATAAATTTTAATTCATTAATAAAGTCAGTCAAACAATTAGGCCTATTTTTTGTTTCTAATCCAGCCTTAATTTTTACTCCTTTATCGAAGCAGGAAAGAGTTAGATTAAGTCCAGAAAAACTGCCATCATTTATAAATAAAGTAGTGAGGCACGTATCTGGATGGTTGTTGTATCCTTTCATATAAAATTTACGTGTTACCGTCCCAGTCTGTGCCATCACATTTAGCATTCCTATCAAACTAAGGAATACTACTGCTATTGTTTTCTTTGCTATGCTATAATTGTTGTAATTTTTGTTGCTCATATCATTTACTCTTTGGTTTGACATTATTGCCGTTTTACCTATTTTTGGCTGTAAAGATACAGCTTTTTCTTGAATTGAGCAACATTATTAACTAAAAGTTTAGTTTTCACATATATTTTATTGTACTTTTGAGTAAAACGACTGATTTATATCCTTATTTTTCTGTTTCTTTATTGTATTATTGCCTTATTTCTTTGTTGCTATATTTCTTTATTTTCTTATATAATTATATTTTTATATGGTTATATAATTATGCGAATATAGGTGTATTTGTTTGCTTATTTGGAGAAACCATCCACGGCCATGGCGTTCTGCCATCTTCGCATGGCATTGTTTGCTATCACCGTATTGCTTGATTGCCTGTCTATTTTCGTTGCTTTCTGCTGGGCTTGTTTGACAGTCTTTAGACTTTTCCAATATCTTAGTTGCCCTGTGAGGGAGAGGTTGCGCTTCACTATGTCTTGGTAGATGGCCAAATATTCCTTCTTTCGACTGCCTAGGTCTAGATAGGACTTTCTGATGAGCTTGATGGCACAGTCGAGACTATTGTAGATGTCTTTCCAGTTCTTGAAGTCATCGCTGCTGCCTCCATAGCTTACTATCTTGTTGATGTTGCTTTCGAAGGTGTTCATCTTACTCTCTATCTTTCCCTTTTCCATCATCCAGGCGACATCGCCTGCGCCTGGTGTTCTTGTAGCGATGTTGGTGGCTTCTACCTTCTCTCTCTTTACCAAGTCGGAATCCACTTTCTCTGCCAAAGGGACTTCCTTATTGGTCAACACTTGATTTTCCAGGCGAAAACTCAACTTGTTGGTGGCTGCTGCTGTTTTTTGGTAACTCTTGTGCATAAGTTGATAGTATTCTCTTGGTTTAAGACTGCCAGCACCAGTTTCCATTACTGTAAACTGATTCATGATGTCATCTTCATGAATATAGGTAACCTCGACTCCTTGCGCTCTTGATGTCGTGGAGATGAATAACATTGCCACTAATGAAAATAAAATTCTTATATGTTTCATTGATTATTGCTTAATATAATTATATTTTTATATACTTATATGTTTGTTTCTTTATTGTTTTATATAAGACTATGCCTATATATGGACAAATCCTTTGGATTTAGATGTCTTCTCTTGTCCTGCCTCCAAGGATGCCGCCTCCTCCCAATGCCTTATGTTTCTCGGTGGAAGGGTTTTGAAGGTTGTTGTAGGCAATATACTGGGATTTCTTCCATGTGTCGTATGCCTCCAACGCCATCTCCCTGATGGTCTTGGCTCTGAATATCTCTTTCTTCCAGAACCCCAGGCGAATGGTCATATAGCTCCAAAGGGTTAGGTAGGCGTTCCTGACAGATGCGTCAATGGCATCCATGTTCTCATTGATACATTGCAAGCAGAGCATCATGGATTCTGTCTTGCACTCTGCCGTTCCTGTGAGGTAGGCTGACAAATCTATATAGGATTTATAGATGCTGGAAGCGGAACTTTTTATATCCTCTATGGTTTGCTTGCTTGTTGTATAGATGATGGTGTCCGATGACCATACCTTGCCCTTCAAGAGTATCTTTTCCTCATACTCGTTCAGAAGCTGTAGGTAGCTATTGATGTTGCTACTGCAGCTTTGGTAGGTTCTTACTCCATGAAAAGCCGTGGCTGTTCCATTAAGAATGAGGTCGATGATGTCAAAGCAGCGTTTGTATTTATCGAGCCTCTTGCTGGATTCCTGATATTCCTCGATGCTTTTCTGCGAGCCTTCATGTACCTGTTCTACTCCTAGCTCAGCTATCATTCTTATATCCAAGGCTGTTCTTACAGTCTTGTGGTTGGAAATCATCGCTTCCATGGATGGCATGTCGTTGATGCCAAACTGGGCGTGGCTTTTTGTTGGAAGCCATGCCAGTAATGCCACTATTATATAATAGGTATAGTACCTATGGTTCTTTTTTCTCATACCGTTCGTTTTTAATTGTTACTTTTTATTTTTTCAATGAGCATATCTGGGGATAGTATGTCTAACTTGGAAAAGGCAAACCACTTTTTACCTAAGTCTTTGATGGAGGCTCCAATGTGATATACATCATCGTCTATACAAAGGAAGCGGTCATGCGACAAACGGAATGTCTCAACATCAATCGGTGCATATTGAGCATTATGGCGGTCTATGTCGAGTTGGAACCGACGGATTATCTGCTGAGTATAGATGACCGCAGACACACTACTAAGCATGGAAACTCCATTTTCTGTAAAAACATAAGGAAAATACCTTGCGCCACCACGTCCCTCGTTTGAGGTTCCAATTTGGCACCTCAAACATTCTTCCTTAGTTAATTGGAACATAAAGTCTTCAGGAAAACGTTCTATGTTGCGTTTCACCTGCTTGTTCAGATACTTAGTTTCTACTCCATAAAGTTTCGCTAAGTCTTTGTCGAATATAACTTGTTGACCTCTTATGACTTTTATTAGAGACTCTATGTTATCCACGACAACCAACTGATCACGATTTGTGACCAGTTCGCTGTTCTCTATCTTTTCTGTTGTATCTACCATATTTATATTCATTTTCAAAATCACAAATTGTGACCTTAAACGTTTTTGTCAGACTTTTGTGTGGATGGGGTATTCTCTTTCTTGTCCTCTACTCCTGCCTGTTTCTTCATTGCCGCCATACTTGCATCTTCCCATCTTGTAAGTGCATACTCGGCGATGGCTCCTCTGGATGCCCTGCTCACTACATCGAATATCTTGTGCTTCAGGAAGTCGAGGATGGTTTCCCTGTCTTGCATCACTTTCTCCAAGATGACAAGCTGTGAGTAGATGGATGTGAGCTGGTAGTCAACTTCTCTAGCTACATCCAGGCGGTCGCTAGCCCATAGCAGATGGATGCCGTCTTCGTCTTCGTCATCATCAGCTTTTGAGGCATAGTTGTACTTGATGTTGATGCTGCAGTTGGGCATGTCTTCCATCAATTCCTTCAGCTTGGCATTCACCTCGTCGGCTCTTTCTTTCTCGCTCTTGCTCATGTCTAGCTTGATGACTGCCACAACATTGTCGCTGGAATACTCGCTTGTGAGCTTGAAATCCACGGACAATATGGCTCGATGGATTCTGATTCCAAGGAAATACTTTGGCTTCTGTTGCAAGGTGAGGGTGGCTGTATAGGTCACCGTTGACTTCACCGACGGACAATAGCCATGTCTTACAAAGACATATTGGCTGCTGCCTTCCACCCAGTTGCCATCGTCTGTCCATTGCAGCTGGTACATGCCTTCCAACTCCTTCATGTTGGATGGTATTCTGTAAGGACCGTCCAAGTTGTCGGCAAGGTCTTCGTAATACTCGTTTACATTGTTGTTCAGCTCGTTGAGGGATTTTTGCGTGCTGCTGAGCTGTTGCTTCAAACTTGCTGTCTCACTGGTGATGGAATCATATTGGCTGCGCAAGCTCTTCACCTTGTCCTGGTTGCCCAACGACTGGGCTTGCTGTATTTGCTTTATTAGCTCTTGCTGCTTCTTGTCGTTGCTGGAAATCTGTTGCTTCAAGGTGGAAATCTGTGCCTCATACTCCTTTTGCTTGGTGAGAAGGTCATCCACATTGTTATTTTCTGAGTCCGGGGTGCTGCGCATGGCAAACTCCTTTGACTTCTCATTGAGGGAACTGCCTTGCTTGCCGTTCTCCTTCCAGTTGAAGCTGCCTTCTCCTAGGGATGCTCCTCCGTCACAGGTGGCTGTGAAACTTACGGAGTTGCAGCCTTCCATCTTCTTCTCATCGGCCATGGCATAGTATCTTGGTGGGTCGGAGCACAGCTTATAGGAGAGGGTGCTGCCTTCCTTGTCGGCCTCTTGGTCTTGGTAGTATTTCAAGCGAGATTCCATCTTCTTCTTGAAGATTTCCAGGTTCATGGTCTGGGAATCAAAGATTTCCTCATACACCTCATCCTTGATGTTCCAAGTGTCCGTAACTGTCATATATACGCAGAAATGCTTACCTCTTTCGTGCTTGGAATGCGAAAAGGTTCCTCCGCTCTTGTCCCAGATGTAATTATAGGAAACGGTCTGATAGCTGAGGGTTATGGTATGTCCTGGATTCTTTTTCTCGTAATCAGCTTTTTTAGTCGCATTCCATCCTGTCTCACTCTCGGCTGCGCTCTTTAACTGATTGTATTCCGAGGTGGTGAGGGTTGGATAGGGTGGGGCTGTCTTCTTTTGGGAATTGCACTTGAATGTCCATCCTGGCCAGTTGTAGTTGTTGTTGGTGTTGGTAGGTGGGGACGGCTTGTAGGTGGCGAGGACTTGCGAGCCACTGTTCACCTGGGCTATGTACCATCTTTGGGTGTAATATTGTCCCTGCATCTCCTTGATGTAGTTGCTGATATAGCCTGTGATGTTGTAGTCGTCAACCTTGAAAAGTCTGGCCACGCCGTCGGCATCGGCGGTCTGGATTACTTGCATCAGGATGTTCTCCACGTTTCCTGCTTCCTTGTATTTGTCGTATTGCTCCTTGAAGTTCTTGTAGAGGTCTGCAATCTCCTTGGGCTTCATATGGAAAATCTTGCCTATCTTGCTTCCTTCTTGAAAGTTGCTGTCGATGGTGTTTCCACCTATGGAGGCCAAGAGGCTACCTAGGTTCTTGAAGTCTTCCTGTATGTCCTCTTTCGTAAGTCCGTCGCCAAAGTCTCCCAGTTTGTCCAACAGGTCGCCCCAGTTGGTGTTTGCACCCATCTGCGCTAGGTCGAATATCTTTCGCAGGTCATCGTTGATGAGGAGGAACGTCACATCCTTGAAACTAAGCTTGCCATTGGTGCAAACTAGCTCGAACTGCTTGCAAAGCTGTTCCACGTTCTCGGTGGTCTTGAACAGGTAAGGCCCCCAGTAGATGGCATTTTGGGGTTGCTTCACCATCTTGGAGGCTACGGTTATCAACTTTGGCATGATACCGTTCTTCACAAGGTTGAGGATGCGCTTGTAATAGTAGTTTTCCTCAGACGCAAAAAGGCCAGGGTTACGCATGGCATCCCTGTCCTTCTTCTTGGATAGTAAAATTCCCGCAGTGGCTACGGTGGCACTCTTGTAATGGTCAACGATCTTTTGCAGGTTGCTGGTGTTCATCGCCTCCATCTCTGCCTCCGAAGCGTAAGCTGCGGTCATGGCTGCAGCCGTCACCTTGTCAACGTTCACCGCATGATAGGACAGGGAGAACATCGGCAAGGTGGCTAGCAACAGCATAGTTATTATGGCACTTAATCTACGCATGGTTTTCATTGCTTGTTCTTGTAGTAAAACACTTTCTTTTCCTTCAGTACTTTCTGGGAGAACTCCAGGCTCTTCTTGATGCCGCTGTTGTGCCAGTCGCTCACAAACTGCTCGATGGCATGTTGGTAGTCGGTGGCCATGAGCTTCTTGTAGAGCTTCAAGGCTTCCTTCTCGGCTTTCTCCGTGGTATAGGCCATGTAGCACTCCGGTGGCTCCTCCACTCCAAGAACCTCGCCGTTCTGCCCTCTCTTCAGGAATACTTCCTTGAATGGGCTTCTGCCTTCCTTGTTGTCCAGACGGTTGATGGTGAAGATTTTCTTGCAGTCGTTGTCGGTGAGGGCGAGGGTGGCCTTGATGTCATCGAACTTGTCCTTGAACTTGCTTTGGTCTAGCAACATGAACACGTCGGAGTTGTTGATGATGGCTTCCTTCACGATAGGGGAGGAGGTGATATCTTGTATCTCCTGTGTCACAACACCAACCATCGCCCAGTGCTTTCTGGCGGTTTTGTAGAGGTATTTTATATAGTTGGCCATCACTGGGGTGGCGATGGCTTTCCATGCTTCCTCGATGACCAGGCATTTTCTGCCTTTCTTGATTCTCATCTTCTGGGTGAACACATCCATGATGATGAGCACGATGATAGGGAAGAGAACTGGATCGTCCTTCACCTTATCTATCTCGAAAACGATGAACTTCTCATCAAACAGGCTGCTGTCCAAGTCGTTGTTCAGGATATACTCTTGCTCTCCTCCCTTGTAGAAAGGTTTGAGGATGGCGGCGAAGTCATTGATGTTGAACTCGATATGTTGTTGGTGCAGTATCTGAGGAATGCGCTCCAAGGCAAACTCATAGTAGGTGTTGAAGGAGAGTTCCTTTACTTTCAGCTTTTTCTTCTGTCTCTCTATCTTTTCCAGCTTGCGCTCGATGCGCATGAGATAGTTGTTTTCTATCACCTCCGGGGTGAGAAGCATCAGTTTCTTCTTGGCATTCTCTTTTTCACCTTCGGTGGATGCAGCGTCATCGATGACTGCTTGCAACTTCCCCTTCAGGCGTTGCTGTCTGGTGAGGTCTTTGCCATCTTTTGCCTCTGCCGTGGCTGATTCAAAGTCGAAGTCCTCTCCATATTTCTCTTCCAATTCTTGCTCATACTCCTCATACTTGCCGTTGGTCTTGTCTTGGAGAAGGAGGGTGTCCTTCATCTTCTGCCGCTCTTCGTCGGTAAAGCCTTCGAACGGATTGAAGTAGGCTTCGAAATACTCCACGATGGTTTGGTTGATGATGGTGTCCTCTATCTTGGACGGCATCTCCGCTCCCTTGAATATCTGGAAGATGAGACTCTTCAGGAAGTTCTTCTTCTCGCCAAAGTTCTGGTCATACTCCAGCTTGGTAATCTTGAAAGGGTTCATGGAGATTGGCTTTTCCTTGCTATAGGAAATATAGGTGCCCTCGAAGTAACTGCACAAGCCTTCGTAACTATCTCCTGTATCTACTATCACGATGTCCGTGTCTTGCTCGTAATACTGGCGCATCACGGTGTTCATAAAGAAGCTCTTGCCACTTCCCGAAGGACCTAGGACGAAGAAGTTACTGTTGTTGGTGTATTTCACCTTTCCTTCCTTACCTGTCGTGTCTATTGGCATTGGCACTCCTTGGCGGTCGGTATAGTAACACTTCAAGGGGGAGTTGTCACCCTTCGCCTGGTGTTCCTTGTACATCAGGCACAAGGCGGCCTCCGAGATGGTGAGGAACTGGTCGTAGTCTTGGTTGAGACGGAAACAGTTGCCAGGGAAGCTCGCCACAAACAGCTCCAGCTGGTTGTAGGCTCTCTTGGAGATATGGATGTTATACTTGGCAAAGATGTTTTCTAGGTTGTTGGTGACTTTCTGGAAGTCCTTGTCTGCCTCTATCTTTATCACCAGGTTGTAGTGTGCATATACGAGTTGCTTGCCATTTCTTGCCACCTCGTCTTGAACTGCCTTTATGTCCTCTACGGCTATCAGGTTGGATGGGTTTGGAATGGAAGCGTGACGGTTCTTCTTTTTGTCTAGCTTTGCCATCTCCCTCTTTTGGTTCGGGAAGAAGATGACTTGGTTGTAAATGACAGTATCTACACCTGGGATATGGTCTAGCTCCGACAGCAAGTCCTCTGGCATCACCGAGTTGTTCACCACGGTGTCGCTGTAGGGGCGTATCATGCCTGGCAAACCTACGTTGTCAACATCCAGCAGGCTATATACTTTTACATGTTGGTCGCCCATGCCGATTTCTTCACTGTCAACCTTGAAGTCGGTCATGCCTGTGGTTGGATTCTTGAAGTCAACGGCAAAGAAGCGGTCGGCAAACTCCTGACACTCCCTTGCGCCAAGGAAGCGGCATGTGATTCCACCACTCTTCAATCGGTCGGCTACTTTCTGTATCTTTACGTTGAAATCTCTCCACTTGTTGTTGTCGTAGGCTTTCAGTCCGCCACTCTTGCCCTTCTGGGTAATGGTGAGATAGGTGGTTGCCTCTGTGTAGCTTCTTCCGTTGAAGAAACGGAAATAGGCATCTGATAGGAAACGCTTCTTGGCATCCTTGTTCTTGCCCTTGATGCTGCTCATGTCGAACTGCTTGCGCACAAAGATGTCTTGCTTGTGGATGGCATAGCCATCTCCAAGCACTTGCATCACTGATGCCATGAGTGATGTGAACTTGTAATAGCTATCGGTGTCGGCGGAATATTTCCTTACTGGATTCTCCATCTTCAGAACGGCGGAGTAGTCGCCTTTCTTGGTATATACCACGCCGATGCCATCCACTTCCTCTATGCTGAAATAAATATCCTCGAAGATCTTGGCTCTCTTTCCTCCAGTGCCGAACGCACCTACGGAAATAGCCATACCTACGAGGATGGAAATGAAAACGACCGAAACGAAAAGTAAAATCATATCTATGAATTTATTAAATGATAAACTTGCTCATCTTTTCTGATGTTCCACAAGATGGGCAAGGATGAAAACACCCACAGGTGAGTGCTTGGAATGCAAGCCCTTGTGCTGCTTGATGAATATCATCGCTCCTCCAAAGCCTACGATGGATGTAATCAAGACAAGGCCTACTAGAAAACCGAAGGCAACGTAACCGATGAGAAAACTTAAAATGCCTCCTCCAACGGTTCCTGCAGCCCAATATATGTACCTACCCCTTAAACCCATAAATTCAAGGGGCTTTTGGAGTCCCTTGAATACTGGATAGTCAGGATATTGCTCTTGACTCTCATTTGCCATAATTTATTGATGACGATTAGTTGGTTACACCAAAGAACAATGGCAATGCCTGGGCAGCTGCCACAAGGAAGATACATGCGCCCACGGTCATCATAATCTTCTTCTTGATGTCGTTCTCCTCATTGTTCATGGCAATGTAGATGGAGATGGCTCCAACCACGGCAACGACACCTGCAATGGCATAGCAGAGCTTCACCACTACTGGAACATACTTGGCAATCTCGGTGGTCACCGTTCCTAAGGCTGTTGTTCCTGCCGAATAGTCACCAGCGGTGTTCTGGGCAAACATTCCCAGGGTAAAGACAAAGAGGAGAGTGAACACCATGGCTACTCTTGGGTTGCCAACTAGAGCCTTTGTGCCCTTGGTTGCAGAGCACACAAAGTCCTTTGCGCTTACTGCGTTTTTAAAAATGCTAATTTTCATAAATACTTTTTTTGTTTTGATTGTTATTATCTATAATTTAATTTAACCAAAGTTGAACCCGAAGAATGCTGGCATCACGATGGTTGCACCTATCATGAAGAGGCAACTGCCTACAAGCACCATCACACTCTTGGTGAAGCCTTCCTCTCCTGCTTGCAACTTGATGTAGATGCTGGTAGCACTGTAGATGGACAAGACGGCTGCAATGGCATATAGTAGCTGAACAGTCAAACTGCACATGGCAACGACATATACTACCATGTCATAGAGCTTTCCTGAGCTTCCGCTGTAATCGGTTGTACCACAGGAGGCGGAGGCCGTAAGGCATATTGCCGTGAATAGAAAGGCTAGAAAATACCTTTTCTTCATTATCTTTCTCATATGCTCATCCTTTCTGCCATATCATCGCCTTCGGCAACCAACAAGGCTAGGCGTTTGTCGTCATAGTCTGCGGCTGCTATCTCATCCTCGCTCTCGGCAACTACCTTCACCATCTCAGCCTTGGCTGCCACAGCCTTGGCATATAGCTCGGAGTCTTCCGTTGCCATAATCTTGGAGGCTATGTCCTCGCCGCTTTCCTCTGGCGAGATGGAAGACTCTTGGACGGTGGCTTCCGATGGGGTGGTTTCTTGTTTCGCCGAAGAGGTGTCTGGCAAGGCTTCCTTTTCCTTGATGAAGGTTGGTTCCTCGACAAACGCTTCTTGTGAGGAATTGCCAACGGCAAACACCTCTACGTCTTTCTTTTTCTTACCTTTGTCGCCTACAGTGTCCATGGCCATTATAACGGCATAATAGACGATATAGACAAATGTCAATATTGCTGCGAATATCCAAAATGCTCCCATTGTCTTGATTTTGTTTTGTTAAAAATTCGGGTGCAAAGGAACTACTTTTTTGCAATATAGGGGCGAAAATCACGATATACCTTTTTATTTAACATATTCTTTTTCTAATAACTCTCTTTCTCTTTGCTGATAATCAATAAGTTATAGCTAGCTTGTATTTTTCTCGTATCTAATTTTTCATTTTCGTCCCTTTTGTTCGACCTCATCTTTTTTATTGAAGCGGTAGCGTGCCATCTGCCTCCCTTGCTTTTTCCTGTGCAAAGTTATGGCGGCCCTGTCAGATGCCAAGTACCAGGAGAGGACTCCTTATTTGGCTAAAACTTTTCTGGAAGCCTTCCGCAAATATTGCATATTTGGGTATTCCAGAAAAGTTTCTACCAAATTCCTTGGCGTTCTGACTTCGCTGGGCTGCCATCCTTTCTGCACGTAAAAAGGCTACAGGGGACGACGGACACGCCGGGGTATGATAAAAAAAATATCGGATCGAACGGAACGAAAAGCAGTAAAGGCTAGAGGATTCCAGAAATCCGAAGTATAAATTCATTTATGTTGAACCAATAAAATAGAATGATTATGGCAAATTGGGCTAGTACAAGCTACCGAATTGAGGGTAAGCAAGAGGACTTGAAAACTCTGAATGAGTTGATTAACGAGTTTATGGACGGCAAGCGTCCTGTAATGGAAGACAACGCTTCCAAGGATTGGGAGGGTAATGTTGCCCTGGAACTGGGAGAGAACACCAAAGGGTATTATCTCCGTGGATTCATCCAGACTTGTGAACTGGAGGATGATGTCCTAAGCATCGAGGCTGAGGAGGCTTGGGGTGCTACAGACTTCCGACACATCCTTGAAAAACATTTCGAGGGAATGAAGGTTTACTTCATCGTGGAAGAGGAAGGTGGGGAGGTTTATGCCACCAACGACAAGGAAGGACGATTCTTCGACTATCGTTTCTTGGTTGACTCTTGCGTGGATGGGGCTGACGAGTGGGAATACTTCGACACGAAGGAACAAGCACTTTCCTATGTAGCCCGAAGAATGGGGGTGGAAACCGTCACTTTGGAGGAAATAGACAAGTGGAACGATGACCACTACGAGGGGGATGATTACATCTACTTCCACGAATATGAGCTTGTGGCATAATAATTAAGGTAACGGAGAGGCTAACCACCTCTCCATAACGTAACAAAATATGGAATACATAGATTTTACAGCACAGAGACTTCATTTGCATAATAACTGCAAAAGGGCTATCGTTGATTTGATGAAAGAGGCGGAGGTGGAGGAAATAGACCTCCTTCACAAGGAAAATGTCTTTGGAGCGGCTTGGCTCATAAGATATTTCTATGGTGACACTACGATGGAAGAGGTTCAGGTCACCAAGATAAAACTCGATGGGGAGGCTCTTCTATACAAAGGGAAAAACACCGTGGGAGAGGTGGATGAGGATTGGCAAAAACTCGAAATCTCCGATAACGTGATTTCTGCCACTATTGATTCTGTCTATGAGGCTGTTTGGCTGAGATTGAAAAAGTAACCTAAAATTTGAGAAGAGCTATTTTTACTGTTACTAAGTGTTAAATTTTCGTGTATATAACAAGAAAGTTAGGAAAAAGTTTACAGATATTAGAACTTTTTCCTAACTTTGCAAAAAAAATAATGTCACATGAAAGAAAAGCCAAAATTTACAATTCTCTATACAGAGGAAGCTATGAGCTTTTTGCAATCTCTTGATTCTAAGGTTCAAGATAAAATAGCTTTTAATATCAATAAATGTAGGTTTTATACAGATAAAGAGCTATTCAAGAAACTTGAAAATTCAGAAATCTGGGAGTTTCGAACTCTGTATAATAAGAAGGCATATCGTCTTTTTGCATTTTGGGATAAGGATAAAGAGGCGTTCGTGGTAGCCACTCACGGCATCGTTAAAAAGACACAGAAAACTCCTCTCAAAGAGATATTAAAGGCAGAAGAAATTAGAAAGGAATATTTTAATAATAAATAAGTATGGAACAGATGAAACTTTATACTCATGATGAAATGATGGATAGCGTCATTGGTAAGAAAGGTACACCAAGAAGAGACAAATTGGATGCTGATTTGAAAACATTCTTGATGGGGGAAGCTATCAAGAAAGCAAGGGAAGAGAGACACTTGACCCAAGAACAACTTGGTAATTTGATTGGAGTGAAAAAATCTCAAGTCTCACGGATGGAAAGGGGGGCAAATCTTTCATTCTCTACAATGGCTAGAGTTTTTAAGGCAATGAATATTTCTGCGTATTTTAGTATGCCTGGCATTGGAAAGGTTGCCTTGTGGTAAGGTAAAAACGGATGGCTTCTACCTTTGTGTGTGGAAGCCATCTGTTTTATCTATGTAGCACAGACCTTATTATCAAGACCTGGGCGTTGATGTAATGATTGCCTTCCTCCGTGAGCTGATGACGAAGATAGGCTTCCGTGCAGCCTATTTCCTTGGATGTGAACATCTTGAAGATGGCGGTCACACTCCCAAAATAGTAGTTCTTGTGTCCACTGAAGAAGTGGACATGGATTATTTTTGTTTTCTTTTTATTCATGTCATTTAATTTTTTATGTTCCATATGCCTGTTATATGGTAGGTTTCTGATAATTCGCTTATCGTATAATTAAAGACTCATTCCGCTCTTCACAGAGAAGAATGAGCCAATTCAAGTTTAATTTTTTACTATTGTTTTGTTCTTTTCTTGATATGAATGTAATTTCTTATAGCTTGTATTTATGTCTTAGATAGCTCTCTACAGCCTCGATAATGGCATCCTTATATATAACTTTCTTGTTTTTGTCCAAGAGATAGGTACTAGGAATGGCTGGAATGTTATACCTTTCTCGGTCGATGTCCCTTGCATATCTTGCCACTATCCAGTTATAAGGGTATATTCCCTTGTTCTTGTTCCAAGAGGTTAGAGACTCATCTGGATAAAGGGCAAGGATTGCTAGTTCTCCTCTAGCCACCAGGTGGGCGAGGGTGGGGCTATCTCCTGCTAGGATGTTATACACTCGTTTACAATCGTGACAATCGGGATTGTTGAAATAAATGAGCGTGTAGTTGGCTTTTATGCTCTTTAATGTGCCTGTTGTTCCTTCTCTTGTTATATATTTGAAATCGTTGGCTATTGTGCCAACTCTGTTCTTCAGGGCGTTACGTAGTTGGAAACTGTAACGTTCCTTGTAGGCTTCGTCAATTTTCCCTTCTTTTATCGCATACTCCAAGAAGGGAATGTAACATTCTTCGTTCCTCAGCGGTGAATTTGGGTCGGCAAGATGTTTCTCTGCCAATTCCATGAAACCGAGAAACATTTCCTTGCTCCCTTGCTTGGAACGTGACAGCAATGTGTCTATCTGCTGTTTTCTCTCTGTCTTGCTGGAAAATATGAGGTCGCCACAGAAATCCTTGAACTTGGCTTCTGTTACTCCAGGATTGTTTGTCATTGCCTTGTTGGAAAAGTCGAAGCCCTCCCAAAAGGAAACGAAACTTGCCGCAGGATTTGGCTTGGTGACAGGTTTCGAGCTGCATCCAAGCATCAAAATGCTGATGATGAGAAATGCTATTTGTTTCATATATGTCTTTATATTTATGCTGTTAATATTCTATTCAAGTCATGGGCTATCTCGCACCTTTCTCTTCTCTTGTTGGTGTATCGCTTATATGGGATGGACTTTTTGTAACCACTTGCGAAATAGAGGTGCTTGAATACTGCGGAACCTGTGAGGCTCTTGTGTATTATCTTATAGCTCTTGTAATGTCCAAGATAGCCGAGATAAGAGTTGAGTGAGGCTTGGATTGCCTCCAACTGTCCTATGGTCAACTCGTCTCTTGTTGAGAACGAGATGATTTTCTTGGCTTTGCTCCTGAAGTTGTTTACGCTTCTTGGTATGGCATATTTTCTGTATGGCTTGACGAAAGCACCCAGAAATGCAACGCCATGGGTATAGGGTTGCAAGTATATCTTCTTGGGATGAAGTGTCAATCCTAACCTTTCCTTCAGAAATGTTCTTATCTCTGGTATCAGGCTCTTTAGGTATGCCTTGGATGGATGTACTACATAGAAGTCATCCACATACCTTCCGTAGTGCCTTATCTTGAATCTTCTTTTTATCATGTTGTCAAACTCGTTCAGATAGATATTGCTGAAGAGTTGACTGGTGAGGTCGCCGATAGGCAATCCGATGCCCTTTGGCTGGCAAAACAAGCTCTTGGACGCTGGCAACAGCATCCATTCCTTCTTGTTGCCCATCACCTCGCAGTCCAGTGTGTGGTCTTTGAAGATGATGCTTTCTACAAGGAAGAGAATAAACTCCGGATTCTTTCCAGGGATGTTACAGTTCTTGCCTTTCTCTTCCCATTGCTTCATGAGTTTGTTGTAAATAATACCGTAGAGGATGTTCTTGTTGATGCTCATGAAATAGCCTTGAATGTCCAGTTTGAGGATATAGGCTGTATGTGTATAGTTGTTGGTGCATGAACGAATATGATGTTCTAGTCGCTCTACACCAAACAGTGTTCCTTTCTCTTTTCTACAGGAATAACTGTCATATATAAATGTTTTCTCGAAGATTGGAGCGATATAGTTGAACAACAGATGGTGAACTACCCGGTCACGGAACTGTGAGGCGAAGACTTCTCTCAGTACAGGGAAATGGGTGAGGAAACAGATGGATTTTCCTGGCACATAGCTACCGTCAAGCAGCTCGTGGTACAGTTCTATGAGATTGTGCTCCGCATCTTTTTCAAACTCCAGTTGGGCGATGGTGTTCCTTTTATTCTTCCTCGCATCCTCGTATGCTCGGAAGAGGTCATTCCTAAGTTGCTCTGCATAAGATAAAGAGGACATGGATTCTCTCTGCATTTGTAAATGCTTGGACACAGCGCACGGAGAAACCGTTTGCTCGATTGTTGTTGTTCGCAGGATTCACGTTGCCACTGTTGAAGTTCAAGTTGTAACCGTTATTCTCGCTGTTCGGCGATGCACTCCAATAGTTGCCGTTGCTGCCCACGTTGCTCATGCTACCGTCGTCGCTGTTGCGATAACCAGCAGCAGGGTTGATGTAACCACTCGTTAAATTCACGATGGAATGCTACGGTAGCAAGCCAACATGAAGATTGGACTTCTCATCCGTCATACCCTATGACTACGCCCTTTGGCTTTTCTCTTTCGCTAGTGGCGCATCATTTACGCCATAGGAGGGTTACTGAATTTACATAACACGCTCTCGATGGCACTGTGAGGTTGCCATCCGAGACTCTGGTTGATGCTTGGAGCTTTCTCCATGTCCTTCATTTACAGTTTTTGTTATGACTATTGTTTATTGTTACTGTTGTTGTTGTCTTCCTTCTTACTCTCTTTTTCCTTTCTACGTTCTGACTT
>OGEX01000017.1_pt1 | contig 53705 bp, 53 predicted proteins | sample 1570791 | NCBI WGS metagenome assembly OGEX01 (sample SAMEA2582023, study PRJEB24529) | metagenome | biome: Human gut stool | place: China | collected 2011
CGTATCATCAGCATCACCATCAGTACCCATTCCACGACAATCCCAGCAAGTTGCTTCCCTAAAGATGTAAAAGCTTTGATTAAAACAAGTAAAGAACATGATTATGAACCAGAATTATTATCATCTGTAGAAAATGTAAATTCTCGTCAAAAGATGGTATTAGTGCATAGTATTACAGAAGTTTTAGGTGAAGATTTAAGTGATAAAAAAATTGCAATCTGGGGATTAGCTTTTAAACCTGGAACAGATGATATGAGAGAAGCGACATCATTAGTAATGATAAAAAATTTGATAGAAGTTGGCTGTAAAATAAAAGTCTATGATCCTGTTGCAATGAATGAATGCAAACGAAGAATTGGAGATAGTATAATATATGCTTCAGATATGTATGATGCAACTTTAAATGCAGATGCACTTCTGCTTCTTACAGAATGGAAACAATTCAGATTACCTAGCTGGGAAGTCATCAAGAAAACAATGCATCATCCTCTCATATTAGATGGACGCAACATCTATGACAAAGAAGAAATGGAATCATTAGGATTTGGTTATATGTGTATAGGCAAATAAACGAAAATAAATAAATATAGATGTATTTTTTTCTATTATTACTTACTAAGAAATATTCATGCATGATTAGTTTTTCTGTCCTATTATCTGTATATTATAAAGAATCACCTATATACCTATCACAGGCATTATATAGTGTTATTAAACAATCAATTCCTCCAACTGAAATTATTTTAGTTGAAGACGGGAAGTTGCCTAAAACGTTAGAAAAAGTTATTTCACAATTCAAAAAAAAAACTTCAACGATTAAAATCGTACAACTTCCATACAACCAAGGGTTAGGAAAAGCATTAAATGAAGGATTAAAACATTGCACTTATGACATAGTAGCACGAATGGATACAGATGATATAGCAAAACCTGACCGATTTGAAAAACAAATTAAAATATTTGAGAAATATCCAAACATAGATATATGCAGTGCATGGATAGAAGAATTTGAAAATGATACAAACAATATTCTTTCCATAAAAAAATTACCTGAACGACATCAAGAAATTTTAAAATACGCAAAACACCGATGTCCCATAAATCATCCGGTTGTAATGTATAAAAAACAAGCTGTTTTAAAGGCTGGAGGGTATGACGGATTTCCTGAGGATTATAGATTATGGATAAAAATGCTTATGAATGGTGTTAAATTCTATAATATACAAGAAAGTCTGCTCTATTTCCGCTTCTCAAAAAATATGATTAGACGTAGAGGTGGATGGAAATACGCCATTGCGGATATTAAATCTCAGATAGACTTTTATAAACTTGGATTATTTGGAATTTCCACGCTAATATATAATATCTTAGTTCGCATAACCGTTAGATTAACACCCAATTATATACGTAGTCTTATATACCAAAAATTATTACGCAAATAATATTTCTAACTAAATCAACTAATAAATGGAAGGAAATAAGCAAAAAACAGAAATTAGTGAAATTGATATTGCTGCTTTATTCTATAAACTATATTTAAATCGAAAAAAAATATACAAAGCTATTGGTATCGGTATAGTGGCAGGTGTAGTGATTGGCTTTAGTCAGCCTAAAAAATACAAAGTGGAAGTAAGCCTCTCTCCAGAATCCGGAATCAGTGGAACAAGTGGATTATCTGGAATAGCTGCCATGTTCGGATTGGGAAATAACTCACCTGGATTTGGAGAAGATGCACTGACTTTCAATATGTTTCCAGAGATTGTAAAGACAAATCCTTTTGCATTGGAAATGCTTCAAATACCCATTCAAACTCAAAAAGGAGACAGCATTATACTCTATGATTATCTAGATACAGAAAAGAAATCTTGGTGGGGTTATGCAATGGGAGCTCCTGGAATGCTTATAGGAGGAATAAAATCACTCTTTAAAGAAGAACAAAAAGATAGCATAAAAACAATTGACCTATTCCGTCTCACTCCGGAGCAAAATGGAAGAATCGGAATGCTGAAGAAAGTATTGGAAGTAGAAACAGATAAAAAAAGCAACATGACGAAAGTCACAGTTTCCTTGCAGGATCCGCTTGCAGCCGCAATCGTGGCAGACAGCGCCGTACACAAACTGCAAGAATACATCACCGATTACCGTACCCGCAAAGCAAAACAGGATTATGACTTCCAACTCAGCTTATGTGAACAATACAAAAAAGAATATTTTGAGGCCCAGCAGGAATATGCTAAATTTGCAGACGCCAACCGGAATGTAATCCTTCAGACCGTAACCTCTGAAAAAGAAAGATTACAAAAAAACCTGACTTTAGCAGAGCAAATATACAGCCAGTCTATGGGACAGCTTCAAGTACTCCGCGGAAAATTGCAGGAAGCCAAGCCGGTATTTGCCGTAGTAGAACCGGCCACCGTACCGCTTGCTCCAGCATCTCCCAAGAAAATGCTCATCATCATTGCTTTTGCATTCTTAGCTTTCGTGCTTGAATCTGCCTGGATTCTTTTCGGAAAAGACATTTACCATGATTTTAAGAATGAACTGAAAAAGCAAGATTAAGCCTATATTGATTTTTATGAAACTGAAAATAACTTTACTCTTCTGCATATTATCTGGCAGCCTGATACAAGCACAGACCGAGAACTCCTCGCTCACCTATCACGTAGAGTTAGGAGCTACTGCCGGAAACGGAACGTATGCCCCTCTGTGGTTTACAGGAAACCGTTACGGACTGGGTAGTACCAATCCAAATTCAGGCTACCTGTTAGCCGGCATTTCCTACAATAAGCAATTTCGTCATGGATGGCGCATTGATGCGGGATTGGATATGGCAGGCGGTATCCATCAGGCACAGGATGTATTCATCCATCAGATATACAGCGATTTTTCCTGGAAGATGCTGACGCTGAGCATCGGCAGCAAGGAACGTCCGGGGTTTCCGCTAACCAAGAATACGGCACTGAGCAGTGGAATGATGGTTGAAGGTCCGAACACACAACCTGTTCCACAAATAAGAGGAGAGATTAAGGAGTTCTTGAACATACCAGGTACTAAAGGATGGCTGGCCTTTAAAGGGCACATTGCTTACGGTTCGTTCACAGAGAAAGGCTGGCAGAAAAAATTTGTACAACCGGGACAATATTTCGTGAAAGATGTGCTTTATCACAGCAAATCACTTATGTTTCGATTAGGGAATAAGGAGAGACTGCCGCTGGAGTTTGAATTCGGAATCTTGATGGCAACTCAATTTGGAGGCGATAAATACTTGAAGAAAGAAGACGGAAGTACTGAAAAAGTGCTGGACATGCCCGAAAACCTGAAAGCTTACTGGAAAGCCTTCTTTCCACAGGCTGGAGGTAGTAATACCCCTGAAGGGGAACAGGTAAATATAGAAGGAAATATGCTAGGAAGCTGGAACTTCGCATTAAATTATTATTTAGGCGAATGGAAATTACGGGCTTATCTGGAACACTATTTCGAAGACCATTCGCAAATGTTCTGGCAATACGGACGATGGAAAGATGGACAAATAGGAGTAGAAATTACTTTTCCAAAAAACCGTTGGGTAACTTCGGCTGTATGGGAAGGCCTTTCCACAAAAGATCAGACTGGTCCTCTTTTATATGACGGTTTCTGGGGGCAGTTCCCTGAATATCAAATCAGTGCCAACGATAATTATTACAATCACTATATTTACGGTGCATGGCAATATTTGGGAATGGGAATGGGTAACCCACTTATAACCGGACCTGCATACAATAAAGATCATAGAATAACGTTCCGTAGCAACCGCATAAGAGCACATCATTTAGGCATCAGTGGACAACCTTCTTCAGAATGGGGATACCGCATGCTTATTTCGTTTGCCCGCCACTGGGGTACATACGAAAATCCTCTTGACAAACAACGAAAGCAATTCAGTTCGCTCTATGAAGCTACTTACACGCCGAAATGGGTAAAAGGATGGAGCACATCAGTAGCTTTAGGACTGGATCGAGGCAATTATTTGGGCAATTCTACGGGAGGAATGCTGACCATCAGAAAAACAGGAGTGATTTTTTAATTGATGAAAAAAATTATGAAGCGAATTTTCTACATAGGGCTTTGCATGGTAATGCTGGCCATTGTATGTAACAGCTGTAAAAAAGAACCTATTAACAGTGATATTGAAGGCCACTGGCAATTATTAGAGTTCACCACGAAAGCGGACAATGAAATACATCCTTGCGAACGCATTTACTATAGTATCCAACTTTGGGTGGTGGAAGTGGCAGAAAAACAGGGAACCCAAGGATTAACCTCATTCCGCGGACGGTATCAATATGATGAAGCCACCCACACTGTCACAATGACGGACATGAGTACGTATGCGACTTCGGAAAATTCCCGTCCGGCTGAAATATGGGAATTAGAACCATACGGACTTAATAATGTAAACACGACATTCAAAGTGGTAGAATCAAGTGGGAAATACATGACATTAGAGTCAGATTATGCCATATTAAAGTTTAAGAAATTCTAAAGCAAAAGGCATATAATCAGAAGAAAAGCCCTGGCTGTCATTGGCAGTACGGGGCTTTTTCTATATCTTTGCGGGGTAAAATTTGATTATTTATGGAAAGAAAAGTAGCACTAATCACAGGTATTACAGGACAGGACGGATCATTCCTGGCTGAATTTTTATTGGAAAAAGGTTATGACGTACACGGTACCATCCGCCGTTCGTCAGTCGACTTCCGCGAACGTATTGCACACCTGGAAGGAAAACCGAATTTTCACTTGCACTATGCGGATTTGAGTGACTCGATGAGTATCCTGCAGGTAGTTAGCAAGGTACAGCCTACGGAAATTTACAACCTGGCCGCACAAAGCCACGTGCAGGTAAGTTTCGACTCTCCGGAATTTACCGCCAACGTAGATGCCACAGGAGTACTCCGCGTATTAGAGGCAGTACGTCTGTGCGGTTTGAAAGATACCTGCCGCATATACCAGGCATCTACTTCGGAACTCTACGGAAAGGTAGAGGAAGTGCCGCAGAACGAGAACACGCCGTTCCATCCTTACAGTCCGTATGCGGTGGCTAAACTGTATGGTTACTGGATTGTGAAGGAGTACCGCGAGGCGTACAACATGTTCTGCTGCTCGGGTATCTTGTTCAATCATGAATCGGAACGCCGCGGAGAAACATTCGTGACGCGTAAGATTACGCTGGCTGCGGCCCGTATTGCACAGGGAAAACAAGAGAAGCTGTATTTGGGTAATCTGGATTCGCTGCGTGACTGGGGTTATGCCAAGGATTACGTGGAATGTATGTGGCTGATTCTGCAGCATGAAACACCGGAAGATTTCGTCATCGCTACAGGTGTACAGCACAGTGTACGTGAATTCTGCTACCTGGCATTCAAGCATGCAGGTATCGAACTGGAATTCAAGGGTGAAGGTATCAACGAGAAGGGATATGACAAGGCTACCGGAAAATGCCTGGTGGAAGTCAGCGAGGATTTCTACCGCCCGACAGACGTAGTGAACCTCTGGGGCGACCCGACGAAGGCGAAAGCAAAACTGGGCTGGAACCCGTCGAAAACGACTTTCGAGGAACTGGTGAAGATTATGGTGGAAGCGGATATGGCGAAAGTGGCCGTGGAAAAGGCGGGAGAACAGATCCGTACAAACCTGGCAGAGTATCTGGAAAAGGGAATCGTGAAGTAGTTAACGGAGGTTTATTATGTTGGACAAATCGGCTAAGATATATGTAGCGGGACACCACGGACTGGTGGGTTCCGCTATCTGGAACAACCTGAAGGAAAGGGGCTACAATAACCTGGTGGGGCGCTCGCACAAGGAACTGGACTTGCTGGACCCGATGGCGGTTAAGGCGTTCTTCGACGAAGAACAGCCGGATGCGGTGATTCTGGCGGCTGCACACGTGGGAGGCATCATGGCCAACCTGCAATACCGTGCGGACTTTATCTACCAGAACCTGCAGATTCAGCAGAACGTGATTGGAGAGAGTTTCCGCCACGGGGTGAAAAAACTGCTGTTTCTGGGCAGCACGTGCATTTATCCGCGTGAGGCTCCGCAACCGATGAAGGAGGAGGTGCTCCTCACCTCTCCGCTGGAATATACGAACGAACCGTATGCCATCGCGAAGATTGCGGGACTGAAGATGTGCGAGAGTTTTAACCTGCAGTATGGCACGAACTACATTGCCGTAATGCCGACCAACCTTTACGGTCCGAACGATAACTTCCATCTGGAGAACAGCCATGTGCTGCCGGCCATGATCCGTAAGATTCACCTGGCCAAGTGCCTGAATGAGGGTGACTGGGATGCGGTGTGCAAGGACATCAACCTGCGTCCGGTGGAAGGGGTGAACGGAAACAACACCCACCAGGAGATTCTGGAGAAACTGGCAAAGTTCGGCATTACGCCGGAGGCGGTCACACTCTGGGGTACGGGAAAACCGATGCGTGAGTTCCTGTGGAGTGAGGAGATGGCAGATGCCAGCGTACACGTGTTGCTGAACGTGGATTTCAAGCAGACATACGATGCAGCGCAGAAGAATGCGGACGGCATCACGGAAATACGTAACTGCCACATCAACGTGGGTACGGGTAAGGAAGTGTCTATCCGCGAAGTGGCGGAGAAAATCATGAAGGAAATCGGCTTCAAGGGGGAACTGCGCTGGGATGCATCGAAACCGGACGGCACACTGCGCAAGCTGACCGACGTGAGCAAGCTGCATAGCCTGGGATGGCATCACAAAGTAGAAATAGACGAAGGTATTCACCGCCTGTATGAATGGTATCTGAAGGGTATCTGTATCAATCACCAGACAGTATAATCCGAATGGAAGAGAAGAAAGAGAGACACTGGTATGCTTTCTATGTAAGAATGCATCACGAGAAAAAAACGGCAGAGAAATTAGAAATGCTTCACGTAGAGCATTTCTTACCCATACAGGAGGTGGTGCGTCAATGGAGTGACCGGAAAAAGAAAATCAAGCAGGTCGTAATTCCGATGTTGATTTTTATCTGCACAGATGAAAAAGGACGAATTGAACTGCTTCAGAATTTTCCATCGTTAACAGGATGCTTGATAGACCCGGCAACCCGACGACCGGCTATCATCCGGGACAAAGAGATGGAACAGTTTAAGTTCATGCTGGATTACTCCGAGGAAACGGTACGGTTCCAAAATGAGCCGTTGGCCCCAGGAGAACAGGTAGAAGTAATCAAAGGCTCTCTGAAAGGTCTTCAAGGTGAACTGGTAGAAATAGGAGGACACTCGCAGGTGATGATACGCATTGACCACTTGGGTTATGCCACCGTGGAAATACCAGTAGGATACGTAAAGAAAGTATAAGACAGGTTTCTCAAAAGAGAAAGCGGGGAAATAAAAGAAACGGCGGAAAGTTGCTTTTCAACATGGGCAACTTCCAGCCCTCATTTTTTTATTGGAAGAACACATCATCAAGACGTGTATTATTTTCTTCTTCTATTTCTGTCAATCTGTCTTTGCAAGGATCGAAATCCCCCGGTATATCGAATGTCTCATCTGGAGAGTATCCTAACGTTTTGTCAGCATAAACTTTCTGCATATAGAGCCCCCAGATAGGCAGTGCCATAGAGGCCCCTTGCCCGTCACGCATTGTATCAAAGTGAATGTCTCGTTCTTCACCTCCAACCCAGCAACCAGATACCAATGACGGAGTAAAGCCCATGAACCATCCATCAGAGTTACGGTTCGTTGTTCCTGTCTTACCTCCCATGTCGGCCTTAATACCATACAAACGACGAACACGACCACCGGTACCTTCATTGATTACGGCACGCAGCATGACGAGCATCTTGTAAGAAGTTGATTCACTAATAACTTCATTTACTTGTGGAGTGAAGTTGGCTACGACGTTACCATCATTATCTTCAATGCGAGTGACAAAAAGCGGAGCAGTGCGAATGCCTTTATTGACAAAGGCCGTATAAGCACTGACCATCTCTCCTACCGAAATTTCACAAGGCCCAAGACAGAGGGAAACGGTAGGCTGGACATCCTTATTTAAGACACCGAATGAGTGTATCAAACGAACCAAATCATACGGACTGAGCTTACTCATCAGGTAGGCTGAAATCCAGTTATTAGAGTTAGCCAATCCCCATTTCAAGGTCACGATTTCTCCATAATGTGACTTGGAGCCGTTACGGGGCGACCAAGCTTTTCCATTTTCATCGAAAAGAGTCTGTTCTACATTGCGGACTTCATCACAAGGTGAGAAGCCGTTTTCCATGGCAAGCGCATACAAATAAGGTTTGATGGTTGAACCTACCTGACGACGGCCCACCATAGCCATATCATATTGGAAATAGTTATAATTAGGTCCTCCTACGTATGCTTTCACATGTCCCGTAATCGGATCCATAGACATGAAACCAGCTCGCAGGAAGTGTTTATAATATTTGATAGAATCAAGCGGAGTCATGATTGTATCTTTTTCTCCTTCCCATGAGAATACAGACATCTCGTATTTAGTATTAAAGGCTTTCATGATTTCAGCTTCCGAACATCCGTCAGCCTTCATGGTACGATAACGGTCGCTCTGGCGAATAGAACGGTTCAAAATCTGTTCTACTTCCTCTGGAGTAAGTTCATTGGTGTATGGAGCGGTCTTACGTCCTCTTTTTTCCTTGAAGAAGCGAGGTTGCAGATACTTGGCTACATGCTCATAAACGGCTTCTTCGGCATATTGCTGCATTCGGGAATTGATGGTAGTATAGATTTTCAAACCATCTACATAAAGATTATAATTAGTACCATCTTTCTTTTTATTCTTTGCACACCAACCGTACAACGGGTTAGTTTCCCACGCCAGAGAGTCTTCATAATACTTCTGCATCTGCCAGCCACGGTAATCGCTCCGGTCCGGTTTACGGGCAGTCATTACACCACGCAAGTATTCACGGAAATAGGTAGCCAGTCCGTCTTTATGATCGACAGGCTGAAATTTCAACACCAAAGGAAGAGCCTGCAAGGAGTCACATTCTTCCTGAGTAAGGAAACCTGCCTTACGCATTTGGTCAAGAACCGTATTACGGCGGCCACGGGAACGTTCATTAAAACGACGGGGATTATAGAGAGAAGGATTCTTACACATACCAATCAAGGTAGCGGCCTCTTCTATTTTCAGATTTTTGGGATCTTTGGCAAAATAAGTCTTGGCTGCAGTTTTAATACCTACAGCATTATTCAAGAAATCGAACTTATTAAGATACATGGTAAGGATTTCTTCCTTTGTGTAATAACGTTCCAACTTTACAGCAATTACCCACTCAATCGGTTTCTGCAACAAACGCTCCATTACGTTATCTGCTGTGGGTGAATAGAACTGCTTGGCCAGCTGCTGGGTAATGGTACTACCACCGCCGGCATGTTTCTGCATAAAGATTCCACGCTTGATAACCGCACGCATGAAAGCACGGGCATCGATACCAGAATGATCTTCAAAACGTACGTCCTCAGTAGCCACCAAAGCATGTACCAGATGAGGAGAAAGGTCCTCATAACCTACATACACGCGGTTTTCCTTACTAAGCGACCAGGTGCCCAACAGCTTGCCGTCTTCAGAAATGACCTGTGTGGCAAACTTCAGATTCGGATTTTCCAGTTCTTCTACCGGGGGAACATACCCTATTTTACCCTTTGCAATGGCCGTAAAAACGATGGCAACTGCGGCAATGCAGATGAACACAAAACCCCACATTGCATATATAAATATCTTTCTCATACTTTTATTATATTCATTAATTAGACTTTTAAGCCGCAAATTTACGGAAAATCTATGGAAAAACCTCCGAAATTCAGCAGATTAACGCAATATAATCTGTGATTTAGGCAGTTAGGAGAAAATCATGGAAATTGGGGAAAGGGTTGAAAACCGTTTCTAAGCGGATTGCGGCAGGAGAACGGTTTCCTATTCGTTACCCGTCAGAAATGCAGATTTAACAGTATCCGTTTTATTTGCTGCGTTCTGCGTAGGTTTGCTTGTCAAGGTTTAACTCGTTGATTTATAGTTTTGCAACCAAAAAAGAACGAGTATGGAAAGAAGTACATTTCGTGTGCTGTTCTATGCGAACGGCAGCAAGGAGAAGAACGGAATTGTCCCCATCATGGGACGGGTTACAATCAACGGGACGGTGGCGCAGTTCAGTTGCAAGCGGAGTATCTCAAAGGAACTTTGGGATGCAAAGGGCAACCGTGCCAAAGGCAAGAGTGTGGAAGCGAGGGAAATGAACCTTGCACTCGACAACATCAAGGCGCAAATCATCAAGCACTACCAGCGCATATCCGACCGTGAGGCGTATGTCACGGCAGAGATGGTACGCAACGCCTATCAGGGCATAGGGGGCGAATATGAGACGCTGCTTAAAGCCTTCGACCGTGAGAACGAGGTGTTCAAAAAGCGTGTCGGTAAGGACAGAGTTATGGCTACCTACCAATCACGAGTGCGGGCAAGAAACCATGTAGCGGCGTTCATCAAGTCGTTCTACAAACGCAATGACATCTCTATGTTAGAACTTACTCCCGACTTCATCAAGGAGTTCGCGGTCTATCTCTCCACGGAGGCGGGATTGAACAACGGTACGATATGGGAGAAGTGCATGTGGCTGAAAGGCGTGGTGATGAGGGCACACTTCAACGGGCTGATACCAAGAAACCCGTTTGCGCAGTTTCACATCAGTCCGAACGTCAAGGAGCGTGAATTTCTAACGGAAGACGAGTTGAAAGCGGTGATGACGCACGAGTTCACAGACCCGAAACTGGCATATATCCGTGACCTGTTCGTGTTTGCGAGCTTCACCGCCCTTTCTTTCGTGGACATCAAGGAACTGACCACCGACCGCATCGTGGAAGTGAACGGCGAGAAGTGGATAATCTCCAAGCGTCACAAGACGGGCGTACCTTTCCAAGTGAAGCTGCTGGATATTCCCTTGCAGATAATCGAACGTTATCGACCGTTCCAAGAAAATAATCTTGTTTTCCCCAAGCTGAACTATTGGTCAATCTGCAAGCCGTTGAAGAAGATGATACGGGAATGCGGTGTGAATAAGGACATCAGCTTCCATTGCTCAAGACATGGATTCGCAACCCTGGCTCTCTGCAAGGGTATGCCGATAGAGAGCGTGAGTCGTATTTTGGGGCATACGAACATCGAAACGACCCAAATCTATGCGAAGATTACCGTGGAAAAATTGGATAACGACCTCACGATGCTGGGAGACAAGCTGAGCAAATCGTTCGGCAACATCAAAGTGGCAGGGATATGAAACGGACAACAATTACGATGGACGAGTACGACAGGGTTGCCGTACCGTCCGATGTCGCCTATATATGGATGAGCGAAATGGAATTGGTAAGGCTGTTCGATGTAATCGCCCCTACACTTCGTGCCGTAATTCGAGCCGTGTACAAAAGCGGAGTGTTGCAGCCTTGCGAAGTGGAAAGGCGCATCAGACTGCCCAACGATTATTATGCGGAAGTCTATGCCTTGCCTATGGTCGTGGCACTCGCTTTCCGTATCGACACACCCAATGCCACAAAGGTGCGTGATGCCTTGCTGGAAAAGTTGTGCTTGCGAAAAGAAAGGCAAATGCTTTGGCTCTCATTAAACAGCAAGCAATCGTGTAAGTGTTAGCGAATGCAGTTGCGTGTCAATACGTTCGTGCATTCACACAATACCCTTAGCCCGAAGAAGTGCGATTTTGCTTCTTTGGGCTTTTTCTTTTCGCCTTTTGATGGCTGATATTACCCGTTCCGCTGCATTTTCTTATCCATCGGTTTCTTTTGCGCCGTTCTGCATAATTTTACGTATCAAGGTTTTATCCGTCCTGTCGTAGCTTTGCACCCATGTTAAATCCGCTTGCCGACAATACGTCGGCGGCACTAAAACCAAGTAAGGCTAATGACAGAAAAAGAAACATTCATCCGTGTAGGCACCACGCTCTACAAGATTGTGGACCAGCCCCGAATTGACGGCGGCTATGTGAGGAAACGCATCGCATGGAACTCCGAGACCCTGCGGCAGGACTACGGCAAGGACTACATGGCGAGCGTTCCCAAGTATGACGGCTTCTGCACCGTACCCGACCATGTGGGCTATAAGCCCGTGGTAGGCAAGTTCCTCAACCTCTACGAACCGATAAGCCATGTTCCCGAACAAGGGGATTTCCCCTGCATCCGTTCGTTGGTGGAACACGTCTTCGGCGAACAGTATGAGTTGGGCATGGACTACCTGCAACTGCTCTACCTTTACCCCGTTCAGAAGCTGCCCATCCTCCTGCTCGTGTCCGAAGAGAGGAACACGGGCAAAAGCACGTTCCTGAACTTCCTGAAAGCCGTATTCCAAAACAACGTGACTTTCAACACCAACGAGGACTTCCGCAGCCAGTTCAACTCCGACTGGGCTGGCAAGCTGCTCATCATGGTGGATGAGGTGCTGCTCAACCGCCGTGAGGACAGTGAGCGGTTGAAGAACCTCAGCACCACGCTTTCCTACAAGGTGGAGGCGAAAGGCAAAGACCGTGACGAGATAGGCTTCTTCGCCAAGTTCGTGTTGTGTTCCAACAACGAGCACCTGCCCGTCATCATCGACGCAGGGGAGACACGCTATTGGGTGCGGAAGATAGTGCCGTTACAGAATGACGATACCGACTTCCTGCAAAAGCTGAAAGCGGAGATACCCGCTTTCCTGCATTTCCTTGCCAACCGCAAATTGTCGACCGAAAAGGAAAGCCGCATGTGGTTCAACCCGAAGCTGCTGGAGACGGATGCCCTGCGGAAGATTATCCGAAGCAACCGCAACCGTTTGGAGATTGAGATGGCGGAACTGCTGCTTGACATCATGGCGAACATGAGTGTGGAGTCTGTTTCTTTTTGCCTCAATGACATCATCCCGTTGCTCGTCTGCTCGCAAGTCAAGGTGGATAAGTCGCTGGTTCGGAAAGTGGTGCAGGACCGCTGGAAGCTGGCACCTGCGTCCAACTCACTTTCCTACACCACTTACCAATATGACTACAACCGTGAATGTCGTTACTCTCCTGTCAGGAGGATTGGACGCTATTATACGGTAAGCAAATCACAGTTGGAAACACTCTGATATTTTGATGAAATGATGAAAAAGTATATAAACATAAAGAATAACAACAACTTATATACTCATCAAACGCTCAACAAAAGGAATGGGCTGATGAAAAGAGAAAGCGGACGCAGCCCCACCCATCACTTTTCTTTTGGCGAGCGGTTTGATGAAACGCTGATGAAAGGATATTGCAATGTATGTCAATGTATTAGACTATCCAATCATCAATTCATCGGATTTTCACCCCTCATCAAGTCCGCCGGAAAAGCGACAGGGGTAAACACCGCCATCCGCAGGCTGGTCGGACGGACTTCCGTCCTGCCGACCGACAAGGGAAAACCAATGTTGCTGGCGAAAAGAAAAAGGCGACCGACAACAGCCGACATCACCGCCGACACCGCCGCAGGCTTTTGGGAAGCAAAAAGCCATAGCTCATTAGGGCGTTTTCTTCACGCACCGCTGACGCTAATGCTAAAAACGCCCCAATGAGCCAGCGGGGTTGCACCCCTCTGGACACCCCCGTTTGCCCCGTGCGGCTATGAGCGCAGGCAGGCGGACACCGACAAACAAGTTTGTATAACCTCAAAAACAAGAAACGAACATGGGATATATCAGCATCCAAATCAACAAGGCGAAAGGGTCGGCTGACACGGGCGCATCCGACCACATAGAACGCAAGACCACGCCCAAGAACGCAGACCACACACGCACCCACCTCAACCGTGAGCTGGTGCAATTTCCCGATGGCGTATCAGACCGTACCGAAGCCATAAGTCACCGCATCCGCACGGCTGGTATCAAACGGAAGATAACGCCCGACCAAGTGAGGGCAATCCGCATCGTGCTTTCAGGTACGCACGAGGATATGATGAAAGTGCAGGACGAGGGAAGGCTTGACGAATGGTGCGATGACAACCTGCAATGGCTGCACCGTACATTCGGCAAGGAGAACACCGTATCGGCAGTGCTGCACATGGACGAACACACGCCTCACATCCACGCAACAGTCGTGCCGATAGTGACGGGCGAGCGCAGGAAAGCAAGAAAGAAGCAGACGGAAGGCAAACACACATACCGCAAGAAAGCCAACGTCGTGCGCCTGTGCGCCGATGACCTTATGAGCCGTGAAAGGTTGGTAGCCTACCACGACAGTTACGCAAATGCGATGGCGAAGTACGGATTGCAGCGTGGAGTCCGAGGTTCGGAAGCACGGCACACCACCACCGCCCAATACTACCGTGACCTGAAACGGCAAACGGGAGAGCTTGAAGCCAATGTTCGGCAATTGCAGACCGAACGCCAACAGGCAAAGCAGGAACTTGACGAAGTACGGAAAGAAATCAGGTCGGAGAAGCTGGAAGCCGCCAAGACCGAGGCGAAAACGGCATTCGTGGCAAAGGTCGGTTCTCTTTTGGGCAGCAATAAGTTGAAAGTGGAAAGAGAGGAATTGCAGCAACGCATATCCGCCCTTGAATGTCAGAACGAAGAATTAGTACGACATATTGAAACAATGGAACGGGAACATCGGGAAGAACGCACCAAGTTCAACGAGTATATGAACAAGATACAGCGATACTTCCCTCATGTAGAGAAGCTGTTGCCGTTGATTGACTTCTGCCGAAACACCTTGAAATTCTCTGAAAGGGTAATCCAAGAGTTGTGCAAGTTGAAAAAGGTAAGGTTGAAAGGAGATTTCTATTCTCCTGAGTTCAACCGAAAGTTCCGTGACGAGGGTGCGGCATTCTCGTTTGAGGAGGACAAGGATAGAAAAGGTCACTATCATATATGCGTGAATGACATTCCGCTTGTGCAATGGTTCAGGCAGAAAGCACATGGATGGAGAAACGGTTTGGGGATTGCACCCACAAGGCAGGATAAAGGGTTGAAAATATAGGATATACTCAAAAAGCACTCCAAAAGCAAATAAAAACATTAAAAGATAGGGAATTATCGGAAAAATCCTCTACTTTTGTAATCGGATTGAGGCAACTCTCTCCGAAACATACGACAAAAAGAAGAAGCGGTATGCTTATCTTGTAAGTTGGAAACGTAGGAAATTTCGGACTTGGTACAAGAGATGGCATAGTGGTTCTCACGCTATAGCGTGGGCTGCTATTATCATATCTGTGCCAAAGGTTTCCTACGACCTCCAACTTAGACGTGGTAGCATTGCAGTTCCACGCTCTTGCATTTTATAACCGCCTGTAAAGGGACTGACAGGCATTGAATAGGACAACGTATATGGAACAACAATTTTGTCAAAGTTGTGGTATGCCCCTGACTGATGAGAACAGAGGAACCAATGCCGATGGAAGCCATAGCGAGGATTATTGCGCTTATTGCTACAAAAACGGAGAGTTCACCCAAGAGTTCACAATGAACCAGATGATAGAATTTTGCCTGCAATTCTTAGACCAATGGAATTTGCCAGCCGAATGCGAGTTGACTCCCGTACAGGCAAAAGAACAGATGCTCCGACATTTTCCGCACCTGAAACGGTGGAAAGCGAAAGATGAACGGACGCTGGCGGAAAAAGCAACTCACTTGCTTTCCCAATGCAAAAACGTGACCATAGTTTCCATTGATGCCAACGGTTATCCTCGTCCTGTTCAAATGTCCAAGATAAGTGCAAAAGGTTTCCATGAGGTTTGGATGGCAACAAGTGCAGATTCCGTAAAAGTAAATGATTTTAAGGCAAACAACAAGGCTGGTCTTTGTTACGACCATTACGGGGATGGCGTTGCCCTGCGTGGCACGGTAGAAATTATCACGGATGATTCCATCCGCAAGGATATGTGGCAGGACTGGTTTATTTATCATTTCCCTAGTGGAGCAAGCGACCCGAATTATGTACTTCTGCATTTCATTGGCACGGAAGCTACCTTTTGGATAAATGGCGAATTTTCTCACTCCAACATCTGATGTTTATGAAAGCTATCGTATCTGACACGCAAAACATAGCCGCTTGCGGTCTTTATTGCGGAGCCTGCCGTAAGTTCTTGGCAGGAAAATGTCCCGGATGTAAACAGAATGAAAAGGCGACTTGGTGTAAAATCCGCTCATGTTGCCAAGAAAACAAGTTCAAGACTTGTGCAGAATGCCCGCATGACGTAAAGGAATGCAAGTTGTTTTCCAATTGGATAGGCAAGGTGTTCGCTTTTCTATTCAATTCCGACCGTTCCGCTTGTATTCGCTATATCAAAGAACAAGGCGAACAAGCTTTCGCCGAAGAGATGACCAAACGAAAATGTCAAACCATCAAAAGAAAATAAATATGAAGAACGAGGTATTATATCTGTTGTTAAACAATTATGCCGACCATGAGCCTGTGTTCTTGGCATCGGCTATTGCTTGTGACGAACGCTGTATAAAAGAGAATCCCAAATACATGAACAAAGTCGTAGCCCCAACATTGGATGCTGTGCACTCATGCAGTGGTTTCCATACTTTACCCGACTATTCTTTTGATACGATGCCCGATGATTATGCCGCATTGGTGTTAATTGGAGGTTTCGGTTGGCTTGACGAAAAAGAAGCGAATAAAGTCGTGCCGATTGTCCGCCGTGCCATAGAGAAAGGGATTATTGTAGGAGCTATCTGCAATGCGGCTTCTTTCCTTGCCAAACACGGTTTCTTAAATGAGATAAAACATACGGGAAACGGCTTGGAACAGCTACAATTATGGGGAGGAGACAATTATACCAATAAGGCTGGTTATATGAACGAGCAAGCCGTATCCGACAATCGTATCGTAACGGCAAACGGCACTGGTTATTTGGAATTTGCCAAAGAATTATTGTTGTTGCTGGAGAATGATACTCCTGAACAGATTGACATGTTCTACCGCTTCAACAAAGTGGGACTTGTGGCTATGATGCAGGAAATGCAACAAAAATAATAAGAATTCAACAAAATGGAACTATCTGATTGGTTTAATGGATTTCAGAATGGCATAGCCCGACTCTCACCGGAGCAACGGGCTGCTTTCTTTTCGGAATGTGGCAAGAATTGTGTAAATGGTGGTACGCTTTCCATTTACAGGAAGCTCTACGAAGATGCCAATGGAGATATGGATGTCTTTTTTCAGATGGCGAATGAATTACCGGGAGTAAAAGGCGAGGTTGCGGAAAAAGGTCGTGTCTATTATCTTACTTTCTTGGAATGCACCTGCAATTTGTGCAAGAAAGGTTATGTCACTACGCCTTTACTCTGTGAATGCTCCCGTCAGAGTGTCATTTATTCTATGCAAAGCCTTTGGGAAGAACTGAAATTTAATATCACACTCTGCCATTCCATTTTGCAAGGTAAAAGAGATTGTAAGATAAAGATAGAAGTGATATAGGACACATCACTTTGTTAATTGAATAAAACAACGTAAACAGGCAAAAAGAAAAATGAAGCCATTTTCTTTTTGCCTGTTATATTTCACTATATTTGCATCCGTAAGAGTTACCCAAACAAGCAAAGCAATGCAGACCACGGCAATTAGAACGGTTGCCAACTCATTACCCGAAAACGAGGTAATTCTTCTAACTCTCTTGATTTCAAGGAGGTATATTCCTTATACAGATTTAATGAAAATCTTTGTAACAAAGACTTATTTTCCGCAATATCCTCTTAAATGAGAAAACGTAGTCCGAAATATCCCAAAAACGGTGGGATTTCTATTTTTTTTACCTACCTTTGAACTCCGGTATTATAAAAGTAATCAAAAACAGCTAACATGGAAAATAGAAGTTTAGTTACTATCGCCGAACATTCCAAAGAGAAAATCATGTATCTTCTGGAAATGGCAAGAGAATTCGAAAAGAAACCTAACCGCCGTTTGCTGGCAGAAAAGGTAGTTGCCACTCTGTTCTTTGAACCATCTACCCGCACTCGTCTGAGTTTTGAAACGGCAGCCAACCGCCTGGGAGCAAGAGTCATCGGATTTACCGACCCGAAAGTGACCAGTTCCTCCAAAGGTGAAACCCTGAAGGATACCATCATGATGGTGAGCAATTATGCAGACATCATCGTAATGAGACACTATCTGGAAGGAGCTGCACGTTATGCCAGTGAAGTGGCTCCGGTGCCTATCGTAAATGCCGGAGACGGTGCAAACCAGCATCCTTCACAAACAATGCTGGATTTATACTCCATCTATAAAACTCAAGGCACACTGGAAAATCTGAATATTTATCTGGTAGGTGACTTGAAATACGGAAGAACGGTTCACTCGCTGCTGATGGCTATGCGACACTTCAATCCTACTTTCCATTTCATAGCTCCGGACGAACTGAAAATGCCGGACGAATACAAGCTGTATTGCCAGGAACATCACATCAAATACGTAGAACACACTGATTTCACGGAAGAAACTATTGCAGATGCCGACATTCTGTATATGACCCGTGTACAACGGGAGCGTTTCACCGACCTCATGGAGTATGAAAGAGTAAAGGATGTATATATCCTGAATAACAAGATGCTGGAACATACACGTCCGAATCTGAAAATCCTCCACCCGCTTCCTCGTGTGAACGAGATTACTTACGACGTGGACGACAATCCAAAGGCTTACTATTTCCAACAGGCCAAAAACGGTCTTTATGCCCGTCAGGCTATCCTTTGCGACGTACTGGGAATTACGATCGATGAGGTAAAAGCTGATACTGAAAAATAATCCGGAAAACTATTCAATTCAAGTAACTATGAGTGAAAAGAAAGAATTACAGGTGGCTGCGCTGAAAAACGGAACAGTCATTGACCATATACCATCCAATAAATTGTTTACTGTTGTATCTTTACTCGGCCTGCAAGATGAAGATGCCAACATCACAATAGGCAACAATTTTGAAAGCAAGAAACTGGGCAAAAAGGGAATCATCAAGATTGCCGACCGCTTCTTTACGGAAGAAGAAATCAGCCGCTTATCTGTGGTAGCTTCCAAAATCAAACTAAACATCATCCGCGACTATGAAGTCGTAGAAAAGAAAGAGGTAGAAATGCCCGACGAACTGAAAGGTATCGTGAAATGCAACAACCCGAAATGTATCAGCAACAACGAGCCGATGCTGACCTGGTTCCATGTCATCGACAAGGAGAAAGGTCTCCTGAAATGCCACTACTGCGAAAAGGAACAGCAGAAGGACAACATCAAACTTCTGTAAACCATGAAGCAGGACTGGAAACCAGGAACTATGATTTATCCTCTTCCGGCTGCTCTGGTTACATGCGGCAGTTGTGAAGAAGAATATAACATTATTACCGTAGCGTGGGTAGGTACAATTTGTACCAACCCACCTATGTGTTATATTTCTGTCAGACCGGAACGCCACTCCTATCCCATTCTAAAAAAGAATATGGAATTTGTCATCAACCTGACCACCAAAGACATGGCTTTTGCCACAGACTGGTGCGGAGTTCGTTCAGGAAAAGATTACAACAAGTTTCAGGAAATGAAACTGACACCGGGAAAGGCCTCTATGGTACAGGCTCCTATCATTGAAGAATCTCCTCTCTGCATTGAATGTCGGGTAAAGGAAATCATGGCGTTAGGTTCGCATCACATGTTTATTGCCGATGTGGTCAATGTGAAAGCTGACGACAAATACCTGAATTCAGAAACAGGTAAATTCGAACTGGCACAATCAAACTTGCTGGTTTATGCGCATGGAGGATATTATGAATTGGGAGAAAAAGTAGGCAAGTTCGGATGGTCTGTAGAGAAAAAGAAATAACTGAATTATGATAAAAGAAGCCCTATTTACCCTCATTGGAAGCGGTGTGCTGGCAGTTTGCAAATTGCAGGCACAAGCCGTAACCACACCTATGGTTACGCTGAAACAGCCCCGTTTCAATATAGGAGTAAAAGCAGGCTTCAATTCTTCCATGTTCTTTACGGATGAGATTTCAATTAACGGCAAAGAACTGGAGCTCGCCCAAAATAACTATAAAGTAGGTTATTTTGCGGCAGTGTTCTGTCGGTTCAACATGAAAAAGCATCATTTCATCCAGCCGGAGTTCTCCTGCAACATCACACAAGGAAGTGTCTCTATCCCCAGCACATTGGCCAACTCGGAAATCCTAAAAGAAAACGCCTTGATTAAAAGAAGAATGACCACGCTTGACCTTCCCATTCTTTACGGATATAAGTTTATAGACGTACATCCGTACGGAATGGCTTTCTTCGTTGGTCCCAAGGTAACATGGATATGGAAGAAACACAGTTCTACCGAATTCTCAGGATTTCATCAGCAAGGTATAAAGGAAGAGCAGTATCCATTCCAGTACAGCGGAGTAGTAGGACTGGCTGTAAATGTATCCAATATTTTCTTTGATTTCCGATACGAAGTGGGACTTCATAATACCATTCGCTCCATCACTTATGACACGAATCAGACCGAAGCTCCATATAATGAAGGAAAGATTAAGCTGGAGCAACGGAAAAATATCCTAAGCTTCTCAGTTGGAGTTATTTTCTAACAGGAATTTTCACTTTAAAACAACTATATCATGAAACGAGACGATTCTATTTTTAGCATCATTGAGAAAGAACACCAGAGACAATTGAAAGGTATTGAACTGATTGCCTCAGAGAATTTCGTAAGTGAACAAGTTATGCAAGCCATGGGCTCTTGCCTGACCAACAAATACGCAGAAGGATATCCAGGGAAAAGATATTACGGAGGATGTGAAGTAGTAGACCAAAGTGAGCAGCTGGCCATCGACCGTATCAAACAGATTTTCGGTGCTGAATGGGCGAACGTACAGCCTCACTCAGGTGCACAGGCTAATGCTGCAGTATTTTTGGCTGTATTGAACCCGGGCGACAAGTTCATGGGCTTAAACCTGGCACACGGCGGACATCTGTCTCATGGCTCTGCTGTGAATACTTCAGGTATTCTATACACTCCATGCGAATATAACCTGAACAAGGAAACAGGTCGCGTAGATTATGACCAGATGGAAGAAATAGCTTTGAGAGAACACCCAAAATTGATTGTGGGTGGAGGCTCAGCTTATTCACGTGAATGGGATTACAAACGTATGCGTGAAATTGCCGACAAGGTAGGTGCCATCCTGATGATTGACATGGCACATCCGGCCGGACTAATTGCAGCAGGTTTGCTTGACAATCCGGTAAAATACGCACACATTGTAACATCTACCACTCACAAGACATTACGTGGCCCACGCGGAGGTATCATCTTAATGGGAAAAGACTTCCCTAACCCATGGGGAAAGAAAACTCCGAAGGGTGAAATCAAGATGATGTCACAGTTACTGGATTCAGCTGTATTCCCGGGCATTCAAGGTGGTCCGCTGGAACATGTCATTGCAGCTAAGGCTGTAGCATTCTACGAATGTATGCAGCCAGAATACATAGAATACCAAATTCAGGTACAAAAGAACGCACGTGTATTGGCTCAGGCCCTAATGGACCGTGGATTCACCATTGTATCAGGAGGAACTGATAATCATTCCATGCTGGTAGACCTGCGCACCAAATATCCGGATCTGACAGGAAAAGTAGCTGAAAAAGCACTGGTAGCAGCAGACATCACAGTAAACAAAAATATGGTACCGTTTGACACACGTTCTGCATTCCAGACATCGGGTATCCGCCTAGGAACTCCAGCTATTACTACCCGTGGAGCCAAAGAAGAATTAATGTACGAAATTGCAGAAATGATTGAAACTGTGCTGTCAAATGTAGATAATGAAGAGGTAATTGCTTCTGTACGCCATCGGGTAAATGAAACGATGAAAAACTATCCTATATTTGCATATTAACTAAACGATTAAAAACGAAACAAAATGAAAAAAATGAATTCAATGGCTATTTTACTGAGCGCATGCTTGGTATTTAGCGGATGCGGAATGACAAATACAGCCAAAGGCGGAATGATTGGCGGTGGAAGTGGTGCTGCTTTAGGAGCAATAATCGGAGGTGTCGTTGGCCACGGAAAAGGAGCTGCCATCGGAGCTGCGGTAGGTGCAGCTGTGGGTACAGGTGCTGGCGTATTGATTGGTAAGAAAATGGATAAAGCTGCTGCACAGGCTGAACAGATTGAAGGTGCCCAGGTAGAACAGGTAACCGACAACAACGGCTTGCAGGCTGTAAAAGTAACTTTCGACTCTGGTATCTTGTTTAATACCAGCAGTGCTACGTTGAGTTCTTCTGCGAAATCTGCACTAAGTAAATTTGCCAATAACGTGCTGAACCAGAACAAAGATATGGACGTAGCCATCTACGGATATACTGATAATACCGGCTGGAAAAACAGTACAGCAGAACAAAGCCGTCAGAAGAATCTGGACCTTTCACAAGAACGCGCCCAAAGTGTATCAAGCTATCTGCTGGCTTGTGGTGCTTCTTCCAGCCAGATTAAGTCTGTAACAGGTATGGGTGAAGAAAATCCCGTAGCAGACAACTCTACTGCTGCCGGACGTCAGGAAAACCGCCGAGTAGAAGTATATATGTATGCCAGCCAGCAAATGATTCAGCAAGCTGAAGCTGGAACTTTACAATAAATTACAAATTTCATAGTAACAAACATTCATTATGCCGGGTCTTTCAGACTCGGCATAATTTTCATCCCAACACCCGGCACTAATGAACAGCAAACGAATTCTAAGATACCTACGTAATCTGATTATCTTTTTCTTTGCATCGACCATCCTTTCCGTCATTGCGTTAAGATTTATCCCAGTCTATATCACTCCCCTGATGGTGATAAGAAGTGTTGAACAACTGGTAAAAGGCGAGGAACTGATCATGAAGCACAAATGGGTACCAGAAGAAAAAATATCACGTCATCTTCCGATGGCAGTCATAGCCTCTGAAGACAACCGCTTTGCCAGCCACAACGGATTCGACTTTAAAGAAATCAGCAAGGCTATTGAAGAAAACAAAAAGCGCAAAAAAGCCAGAGGCGCAAGTACCATCAGTCAGCAGACAGCCAAGAACGTATTTTTATGGCCCTCTTCTTCCTGGATCAGAAAAGGCTTCGAAGTGTATTTCACGGTATTGATAGAACTGATGTGGGATAAAGAAAGAATCATGGAAGTTTATCTGAACTCCATCGAAATGGGAGATGGTATATATGGAGCAGAAGCCGTGGCGAAAGCTCACTTTCACACCACGGCCTCTCAACTTACCCGCAAACAATGTGCGCTTATTGCAGCCAGTCTCCCGAATCCAAGAAAATATAATTCCGGGAAACCAAGTCCTTACATGTACAAACGCCAGCGGAAAATTATGTATCTGATGAAATGCGTTCCTACTTTTCCGGAAAAGTCCAAGAAATAAAGGAACCGGGGTCAAGGCTCCGGATCTCCTTTCAAAATCGGAAGAGTAATTTTATATTTGACTGCCAGAATACGAGCTACAAACACTGTGATTCCTCCAATAATCTGTGCAAGCACAGATTCCATATCCAGCATCAGACAAATCCAGTAAACCAGTCCGCCAATCACACAGGCCATAGCATAAATCTCTTTACGGAATATCAGCGGAATTTCGTTAATAAATATATCACGCAATACCCCTCCTGCTGCACCGGTAATACTTCCCATAATAATAGCAATCCAGAACGGATACCCTAATGTATACGCCTTACTAAATCCGACGATTGTAAACAGCGCCAAACCAATGGTGTCAAAAATAAAGAACGTATTGTTCAGTCGGATGACATATTTCCCGAACAAAATAACGAAAAACATGGCAAAGGCCGTACAAATCAGGTACATCGGGTCTGTCATCCAGGCTGGAGTTACATCCAGCAGCAAGTCACGAATCGTTCCTCCCCCAATAGCAGTAGCCAATCCAACCACATAGGCACCAAACCAGTCAAACCGCTTGGCAGAGGCAAGCCGTATACCACTAATGGCAAAAGCGAAAGTCCCCACAAAATCCAGTATCGTTACAAACGAAGGCATCTGAAAAAAAACGTCCATAGCAAATATTTTACCAAGTATAACTTAAACCAAAACTAAGCAGTTCCTGTAACTGAAAATAGCTTTTATCTTCTTCACGAGTCACCCCATCGTCAAATCGGCCATGGACAAACAATTTCGTCGAAAGATATTTATTGATTGTGAAAGTGAACGTATTTTCCCATTCACCCAACACTTTCTCATAGTTGGTAGTATAAGAAAGACGAGACTCCCACATCAAAATTGAAAACATTTTCCATTTCAATGTGGACTCCAAACGAGAACCCCATACGCTTTCTCGTTTATGACCTGCTTCAATGTTAAACTTCGTCGGATCTACCCTGTCACTGGCCACACTATACAAAGTGTAGTTTATCGGGTTCACCAGCACAGACAAGTTGCAAACTCCATCCTTCACGAACTTGTAGTCCATACCGAGACCGACGTTCAGTTCAGCCGGCGAAAAGAAAGCAGAAACCAGGTTGTCAGAGTTAGTCTCATAGTTTGAGAAGAACTGCGTCTTAAATTCTGCCGACAATGTATAGTACCATGTACTGAATGCCTTATAACCCAGTTTAGAGCTCAAACGAAGAAGGTCATTATTAGCTTTGTAACTATGCACTGTATCTGAAGGAGCTGTAATAAAGCCTAATTTCCACTCAATCTTATTTTCAAACTGAACACGTTGTCTGTCATCATAGTTAGCCTGCCAGGTAAATCCGGAGAGTAATGATTTTGTACTTTCACCACCCTTATACCAGTTCTTGGAAATATAGTTTTGCGAGAACTGCAGATAACCGTTTCCACCAAAGGTCCAGAAATTAGGTTTGATAACCAGCAAGTCTTTTTCTGTCACCCGATTAGGAAGTTCATCATTCTGCATCATATCGAGCAAATTCTCTGTCCGCGGCTGATCCACAATCACTTCACCATATATTGGTTTTAACCCTTTTAAATTTTCCTCATTTTGTTTCACCAAGTTCGGATAAGACAAGTAAAAAGAAAGCAACTGTCGGTTTACAGCCTTATCTACCTGAACAGAATGGCGCAAATCGGCTACCTGAGGCAACTGTTTTTCCAGTACATTCTCTTTTATAAAAGGTATCTGAGGCTTCCAATCAGAAATACTGAAAGCCTGCTCAATCGGTGCCTCATAATAAGTGGCCGGCATCGACAATTTATAATAATCCGGATTAGGACGAATACCTGTAATCAACAAGTAAATATCGTCCCAGCGCTCCAGCTGGGCATTATAATCCTGACGGAAATTCTGCAACATCCGCCAAAAATTTCGTACTTCCAAAGGAGGTAATTCCACCTTCTTTTTCACTACCGGAACTACTTTTTTTTCTAAGGGCGTCCGCAAACTATCCATAGAAGCGGTCACACTCAAAGAATCTACCTCATTTTTTACAGAATCCGAAGAAACCTCAATATTTTGTGCAGCCAACCCACCGCACATTGTTAATAATACCACAAAAAGACCCGTCTTTTTCATTATTCGTCATTCTTAAAATCTTGTGCAAAAGTACGATTTATTTCCCAAAGAAGTTTGCTTTCGTACCTACTAATTACACAATAAACTACTTTCTATCCTCCATTGTTTAAAATTTTACTTGTACATCTACCGGAAAACTTAAGGATATTTGAAGTTAAACACGGTTTTACTCTTCTTACTTTTGTGGGTTCAGCTTTTTTTTATAATTTTGCAAACTTGAAGAAGTAGTTCTTTCATGTGGGAAAAATATCGTTTCCCGCTTTCCTGTAGTTACTTTTTTAAGAGAAAAGAAAGTAGACTACATTAAACTGTTGAATTTAATTTTTAAATATTCATATTGTGGCAGAAACAAAGTATATTTTCGTAACAGGTGGTGTAGCCTCTTCATTAGGAAAAGGAATCATCTCATCATCTATCGGTAAGTTGCTGCAGGCCAGAGGCTACAGCGTAACCATCCAGAAGTTCGACCCGTATATCAACATCGACCCGGGAACCCTGAATCCCTATGAACACGGAGAATGCTACGTAACTGTAGACGGACATGAAGCCGACCTTGACTTAGGACACTACGAACGCTTCTTAGGCATCCAAACTACCAAAGCCAACAACATCACTACCGGACGTATCTACAAGAGTGTAATCGACAAGGAACGTCGTGGTGACTATCTTGGCAAGACTATCCAGATTATCCCTCACATCACTGACGAAATTAAACGCAATGTCAAATTGCTGGGCAACAAATACAAATTCGATTTCGTCATTACTGAAATCGGAGGAACTGTGGGCGATATCGAATCACTTCCTTATCTGGAAAGTATCCGCCAGCTGAAATGGGAATTAGGGAAGAACGCTTTGTGCGTACACTTGACTTATGTACCTTATTTGGCTGCTGCCGGTGAATTGAAAACCAAACCGACACAGCACTCTGTTAAAGAACTGCAGTCTGTAGGTATCCAGCCGGATATTCTGGTGCTTCGTACAGAACACGAGCTCAGCATGGGACTGAGAAAGAAAGTTGCTTTGTTCTGTAACGTAGACGACAACGCCGTTATCCAGTCAATGGACATGCCGACCATCTACGAAGTACCTTTGTGTATGCAGGAACAGAAACTGGATGTAACTATCCTTGAAAAGATGGGACTTCCGGTAGGCGAAACTCCTACCCTCGGCCCGTGGAGAGACTTCCTGAACCGTCGTCACAATGCGACAGAGAAGGTAAGAATCGGACTGGTAGGAAAATACGATTTGCAGGATGCCTACAAATCAATCTTGGAAGCCCTTTCACAAGCAGCAACTTATAATGACCGCAAGGCCGACATTCACTTTATCAATAGTGAGAACCTAACCGACGACAACATTGAAGAGCACCTGAAAGACATGGACGGTGTCATCATCTGCCCGGGATTCGGACAGCGTGGTATCGAAGGTAAGTTCGTAGCTATCAAGTACTGCCGTACACACAACGTACCGACATTCGGTATCTGTCTGGGTATGCAGTGCATTGCCATCGAATTCGCACGAAACGTACTGGGATATGCCGATGCCAACAGCCGTGAAATGGATGAAAAGACTCCGCACAATGTAATCGACATCATGGAGGAACAGAAATCCATCACCAACATGGGCGGTACCATGCGTCTGGGAGCTTACGAGTGTGTTATCGACCCGAACTCCAAGACTTATGAGGCTTACCAGAGTGAACATATCCAGGAACGTCACCGCCACCGCTACGAATTCAACAACAGCTACAAGGAAGAATTCGAAAAGGCGGGCATGAAGTGTGTAGGTATCAATCCGGAATCTGACCTGGTGGAAATCGTGGAAATCCCGACCCTGAAATGGTTCATCGGTACACAGTTCCATCCGGAATACAGCAGTACGGTACTGAAACCACATCCGCTGTTCCTGTCGTTCATCAAGGCAGCTATCAGCAAATAAACCAAACATAACATTGTAAAAAAATAGAAATGGACAAAAACACGTTAGTGGGCTTTATCCTGATTGGAGCGGTCATCGTGGGATTCGGTATCTACAACCGCCCCAGCCAGGAAGAAAGAGCACGCGCACAGCACTATCAGGACTCTATCCAACAGGTTATCAAGCAACAAGAAGAAGCTCAGGAAAAGCAGGCTGCTGCAGCCATTGAAGCGGCACGCCCTGACAGCACTTCCCTCTTCTTCCAGGCCGCACAGGATACGGAACAGTTTACCGTACTGGAGAACGAGTTGGTTCAGCTGACTTTCTCCAACAAAGGCGGACGAGTAAGCAAGGCCCTGCTGAAAGAGTATAAAGACCAGAAGAAGCAGCCTCTCGTTCTGTTCGACGGCGAAGATGCTTCCATGAATTTCGGTTTTGAAGGAAAGAACGAGAACATCCTCAGCCAGCAGATGTATTTCGAGGCGACCAATGTGACCGATTCTACCGTGACCATGCGACTGAACGCAGCCAACGGCGGACATCTGGACTTCAACTACCGACTGCTGCCCAACTCCTATATGGTAGACCTTACCGTTCAGGCCAGCGGCATGCAGAATTTCTTCTCTCCTTCTACCAAGAGCATGAACATCGAATGGAAACAGCGTGCCCGCCAGATGGAGAAAGGCTACAACTTCGAACAGCGTTACACGTCATTGACCTACAAACCGGTGGACGACAGTTTCGATTACTTGAGCGAAACAAAGGATGAAAAAGAAACCATTCCTGAATCACTCGACTGGGTAGCTTTCAAGAATCAATATTTCTCCTGTGTGTTCATGGCAGAGCAGAACTTTGACAATGCCACACTCGAATCAAAAATGGAGCAGCAGGGAAGCGGCTACATGAAGAACTATGCAGCCGACATGAAGACAGCTTTCGACCCGACAGGTGCCAAAACTTCGCACATGCAGTTCTACTTTGGTCCGAACCACTTCAAGACACTACTGGCCAGCAATGACTTGAGCTTTAAAGATAAAGATCAGGAACTGGAAGATCTGGTTTACCTGGGATGGCCGATTATCCGCCTGATTAACCGCTGGTTCACCATCAACCTGTTCGACTGGTTGTCAGGCTGGGGACTGAGCATGGGTATGGTTATCTTGCTTATGACTATCATCGTCAAGGTACTGGTACTCCCTACCACCTGGAAGTCTTTCATATCATCTGCCAAGATGCGTGCCTTGAAGCCGTATGTAGATAAGATTAATGCCAAATATCCGAAGCAGGAAGATGCCTTGAAGAAACAGCAGGAAACCATGGCCCTCTATCGCCAGTACAATGTCAGTCCGATGGGCGGCTGTCTGCCGATGTTGTTGCAGACTCCGGTCTTCATGGCCCTCTTCTTCTTTGTGCCGAACGCTATCGAGTTGCGTCAGCAGGGATTCTTGTGGGCTGATGACCTTTCGGCTTACGACGACCTGATTAGCTGGAGCTACCACATCCCGTTGTTAGGCAACCACCTGAGTCTGTTCTGTCTGCTGTTCAGCATCACTACGGTGCTCAACCAGATCATCATGATGAAACAGCAGGATATGGGCAACAATCCGCAGATGGCTGCCATGAAATGGATGATGTACATCATGCCTGTGATGTTCTTCTTCGTCTTCAATGACTACGCATCCGGATTGAGCTACTACTACTTCATCTCCGGTCTGATTGGTATCATTACCATGTGGATTATGCGCCGCATGACCGATGAAAAGAAACTGCTCGCCCAGCTGGAAGCCAACAAGAAGGAACCTTCACAGCAAAAGGCAAGCGGACTGATGGCCAAACTGGAAGCCCTGCAGAAAGAACAGGAACGTCTCCAGAAAGAACGTCAGGAACGCATGGGAGGTAAGAAAAAATAAAAAGATTATCTCACTTAACACAGCAGCGCGCCCCTCAATGGCATACAGACAAGCCATCGAGGGGCGCCTCTTTTTTCTGCTACATTCCTCTTTTTCCATTTATTGTCTTACCTTTGCAGAAACAAAGGTAAAGCCATGAACTACTTTTCAAAACTCTATACCCGATGGCAGCATTTCCTGCACAATGAAATGTTAAAGCAGAAAGTATATTCCATCGTTTTCGAATCAGACACACCAAAAGGAAGACTGTTCGACATCATATTAATCAGTAGCATCATTGTCAGTGTGCTGATGGTCATATTGGAAAGCATGCACCTGTTTTCTCCCACGGCTTACTGGGTATTACGATTATTAGAGTATCTTCTTACTCTCTTCTTTACCATAGAATACCTGGCCCGTATTTACTGCCTGACAAATCCCCGGAAATACATATTCAGCTTCTTCGGGCTGGTCGACCTGCTGGCTACCCTGCCGGTTTACCTGAGCTTCTTCCTGAAGGGAGCACACTACCTGCTAGTCATCCGGGCCTTCCGGCTCATCCGGATATTCCGCATCTTCAAACTGTTCTCTTTCATCAGTGAAGGCAATCTGCTACTGCGCTCCCTACGCATCAGCGCACCGAAAATATCCGTATTTTTCTTTTTTGTCCTCATCCTGGTTACCTCCATGGGAACAGTCATGTACATGATTGAGGGCGACGTACCCGGGTCTGAATTCAACAATATCCCCAACAGCATCTACTGGGCCATTGTTACCATGACCACCGTAGGTTATGGCGACATCACTCCCGTTACTCCGGCAGGACGATTTCTGTCGGCCATCATCATGCTCACCGGTTACACCATCATTGCCGTACCTACAGGAATCGTATCGGCGGCCATGGTAAGCCAGCAGAAAAAGCAGGCAGAACGCCAGTGCCCGCATTGCCACCAGACAGGTCACGATGCAGAAGCCGTCTATTGCAAATACTACGGAAAGGAACTCGAGAGTGACTCAAAAAGAAAAATCCACAACGAAGAATTTTAATCATCAAACCATCAAATAAACACATGAAAAAAACAGATTTTATGACTATGACAGCAGCCATGATGCTCGCCACATCGTCCTGTGTAGGTCCTGAAAAAGCCGCACAGGCAGATGGCCCCATCATCGGCAAGCAGGAGGTTACGGTAAAAGACGGCCGTATGACCCCTGAAACACTCTGGGCCATGGGGCGCATCGGAAGTTCCTGTGTATCGCCCGATGGCAAACGCATTGCCTACACGGTGTCTTACTACAGCGTGAAAGAAAACAAGAGCCACCTGGTAATCTACGTAATGAATGCCGACGGCTCAGCCAACCAGCTGCTCACTACTACAGCTGCCAGCGAAGGAGAACCTGCATGGATCAAGAACGGCAGCAAGCTTGCTTTCCTGGCACCGGATGCCGATGGCAACAGCCAGATTTGGGAAATGAATCCCGACGGCAGCGAACGCGTACAGCTTTCTTCATTTGCCGGAGGAATTGACGGATTCAAGTTCTCACCCGACGAGAGCAAGGTGCTCTTCATCTCACAGGTGAAATACGGCGAACGCACCGTCGACAAATATCCTGACCTGGACAAGGCCAGCGGAATGGTAATAGACGACCTGATGTACAAGCACTGGGATGAGTGGGTACAAACCGTACCGCATCCGTTCGTGGCTCCGTTTGCCGGAAACAAGGTAGGCGAAGCAACCGACATCCTGGCTGGTGAGCCCTACGAATCGCCGATGAAGCCTTTCGGTGGCATCGAACAACTTACGTGGAGTCCTGACTCCAAATGCATTGCGTATACCTGCCGCAAGAAAACCGGACTGGAATACGCCATCTCTACCGATTCGGACATTTACCTGTATAACCTGGAAACCAAGCAGACCCGCAATCTCTGCAAGGAAGACGCTACCGACAAGAACATGGGTTACGACACGAACCCGCAGTTCTCCCCCGACGGCGGATTCATTGCCTGGCAAAGCATGGAGCGCGACGGATACGAAAGCGACCGCAACCGCCTTTGCGTAATGGATTTGAAGAACGGCAAGAAGACTTACGTTACGGAATCCTTCCAGTCGGGTGTGGACAGCTACTGCTGGGCTCCGGATAACCAGACTCTCTATTTCACCGGCGTATGGCATGCCACCAGCATGATTCACCGCACGAACCTGAAGGGAGAAGTGAAACAGCTTACAGAAGGCATGTACGACTATGCTTCTGTAGAAATGCTGGGCGACGGACAACTTCTCACCAAGCGTCACTCTATCAGCGAAGCCGACGAGCTGTTCACCGTCAACCCGAACAAGGCCAATGAGGTAACCCGCATCACGCAGGAAAACGACCACATCTTCAAGCAGCTGAAGTTAGGTAAAGTAGAAGCCCGCTGGACAAAGACTGTCGACGGTAAAGACATGCTCTCGTGGGTAATCTATCCGGTAGACTTCGACCCGAACAAGAAATACCCCACCCTGCTGTTCTGTGAAGGCGGTCCGCAAAGCCCCGTCAGCCAATTCTGGAGCTACCGCTGGAACTTCCAGATTATGGCTGCCAACGATTACATCATCATTGCCCCCAACCGTCGCGGTTTGCCGGGATTCGGCATGGAATGGCTGGAAGAAATCAGCACCAACTACGGCGGACACTGCATGGACGACTACCTGACCGCCATCGACGACATCGCCAAGGAACCGTACGTAGATAAAGACCGCTTGGGCTGTGTAGGTGCCAGCTTCGGAGGATATTCTGTATACTGGCTGGCCGGACACCACAACAAGCGTTTCAAGGCCTTCATCGCACACGACGGATTCTTCAACATGGAACAGCAGTATCTCGAAACCGAAGAACTCTGGTTCACCAACTGGGATTTGGGTGGCCCGTACTGGGACAAGAACAACCCAGCTGTAAAGCGCAGCTATGCCAACTCTCCTCACCTGTTTGTCGACAAATGGGATACGCCTATCCTCTGCATCCACGGCGAGAAAGACTACCGCATCTTGGCTTCGCAGGGTATGGCCGCATTCAACGCTGCCAAACTGAGAGGTATTCCTGCCGAACTGCTGATTTTCCCGGACGAAAACCACTGGGTATTGAAACCGCAGAACGGTATTTTGTGGCAACGCACTTTCTTCAACTGGCTTGATCGCTGGCTGAAACCACAGAAATAAGTCACGCATATCCGGATGCCCTAAAAAAAGTTTTTTTCTATTCCATTGAATTTCAAACGATTTTAAAAATATCAGAAATATTCTTGCAAAAAAAGAGCGTCCGGATTTGCATATTAAAATAAAAAGCCATACCTTTGCATCGCTTTTGAGAAAGACACTTCGGGGTGTAGCGCAGTCCGGTTAGCGCACCTGCTTTGGGAGCAGGGGGTCGTGGGTTCGAATCCCGCTACCCCGACAAAAAGAAAGGCAACTTATCCAGTACGATGAGTTGCCTTTCTTTTTATATTCATTTCTCCTCAAAAAGAGTCCTTTCAAGCGACCTTCAAAAACGCCTAAGCGTTTGCTTTCAAACACAAGTACATTTAAAGTGAAACGCCCTTGCGTTTCACCTAAAACGTAAGGGCGTTTCACTCTAAACTCTTCGGCGTTTTCATCCGAATGTAAATCTTTTTTCCAATCCTTTTCAGAATCAGGTCTTTATAATTCTACAATTCGTTGATTTTCTGAAAGAAACACACATCCTGATAAGAAGTGCCTACCCGTATCCAGTCCTTCAGGATGCCACATTCAGTATAGCCTGCCGAAGTGAACAGCTTCCGGCTGGCTACATTCCCCACCGGCACATAGGCATACAATTGCCGGAGCCCCAGCAAAGAGAAGCAATGTGATTCCAAAAGAGAAAGCGCCGCCTGCGCCACTCCCTGCCCCCGCAAGTCCTTCCGTACCACAATTCCTACTTCCGCCCGGTTGTGACGCGCATCAAAAGAAAACACATCCACAATACCGGCCACTCCCTGCTCCTCACATACTATCATCAGCCGCAGTTGCCCGTCGGCATACAAGTCATTCTGACTCTCCGCGATGTAGCGTTTCATCTGGTAACGGGAATAAGGACCCGTAGCCGTACCCAGTTTCCAAAGTGCCGCATCGTTCTCAAACGAGAGCATCACCTCCAAATCTTCCGGCTCGGGTGCGCGAAGACTGACATTTCCCTGTTTCATAACCTTCTCATTTTTCCGGTTCGTCTTTCTGCAAATCAAGCTCCCGTATCAGGCGGCCGCGTCCCGGCACACAAAACAGCGAAGCTACCAGCAGCATACCCATACACAACAGACTGGTAACATCGAGCGTAGTATAATACACGGTCAGATTAAACAGTGCCGGAGCCAGCAGCATGGCCAGACGGATTTCACACCAGCGGCGGTAGCTCACCAACGCTTCAGGCAAAGACAACTGACGGACATAGCGTGTCAGCGAAAGGCTGAACATGCGCAGCGACAAGGGTATCAGACATACCGTCAGCAAGATGCCGACAGTCTGCAAAATGTATTCCGCCTGCGCATCGCCCACCATACTTCCCTGAGGCAACACATCCGTTTCATACAACACACACCCTGCCACGACGAGTATCCAGAACAAGGCAAATTCCGCTTCCAGCACACGAAGCAGACGAGTCATTCTTTTTTCCATTTCGTTCTATTTTTAAAGGGTTCCGGTAAACGCCACGCGGTTCACAATGGAGCGTCCCAGCGTCACCTCATCCGTATATTGTAATTCATCACCAATGGAGATTCCACGGGCAATGACGGTTATCTTCACATCGCAGCCCGCCAGTTTGCGGAAAATGTAGAAGTTGGTGGTATCTCCTTCCATCGTAGAACTCAGCGCCAGGATTACCTCCTTGACGGTACCCTCTTTCACACGATTTACCAAACTCTCTATCTCCAAATCTGAAGGACCAATGCCGTCCATGGGCGAAATCACCCCGCCCAGCACATGATACAGTCCGCGATACTGCTGGGTGTTCTCTACCGCCATCACATCGCGTATATTCTCTACCACACACACCGTGGTCACATCGCGCGAAGGATTGGAACAGATGCGGCACACATCCGTATCGGAAATATTATGGCACACCTTGCAATACTTCACCTCTTTCTTCAAGGTAGAAATGGCACTGCTGAAGGCCTCTACCGTGGACGTGTCCTGACGCAACAAATGCAGCACCAGGCGCATGGCCGTTTTCCGTCCGATGCCGGGAAGCTTGGCAAACTCCCCCACCGCTTTTTCCAGTAAAACTGAAGGATATTGTTGATTCATGTTTATCGTTTCTTTAATATGAATGGCAAAAATACGGATAAAACGAGAACCGACCTCCATTTCGCAGACATTATTTTCAAGGAAGTCTTCCACCGAATCCCGTTTTTATATTACCTTTGCATAAAACAACTCACAGATATAACCTATGGACATAACCAGCGCAGAGTTCGTCGTAAGCAACTCACGGGCCGACATGTGCCCCCAGACTCATCTTCCGGAATATGCCTTTATCGGGCGCTCCAACGTGGGAAAATCCAGCCTCATCAACATGCTGACCAAGAATCCCAAACTGGCCATGACTTCGGCCACACCGGGAAAAACCTTGCTCATCAACCATTTCCTCATCAACAAGGAATGGTATCTGGTAGACCTTCCCGGCTACGGCTATGCCCAGCGAGGAAAAAAGATGATGGAGAAAATCCAGAAACTCATTGAATACTACGTGCTGGAGCGGGAACAGATGACCTGCCTGTTCGTCCTCATCGACAGCCGGCTGGAACCGCAACGCATCGACCTGGAATTCATCGAATGGCTGGGCGAAAACGGCATCCCCTTCGCCCTGATCTTCACCAAAGCCGACAAGCAGAGCGTGGGAAAGACGAAGGCCAGCGTAAACCGCTTCCTGGACACGCTGAAAGAGCAATGGGAAGAGCTGCCTCCGCATTTTATCTCTTCTTCGGAAAACAAAACCGGACGGCAGGAAATCCTCGATTACATAGAACAAGTAAACCGTTCGCTCAAGGAGCAGGCAGAATAAAAAAATATCCTCCAGACTGCGATTTTCATCCAAACAGTCTGGAGGATATTTTTTCATTATACCTTCCCGCTCAACGAGAGAAAACGATGTTTCCTTCCTTACTCACGTCCAGCCGGACATTATAACAAGCCGCTCCGTCGGGAATACAAAGTGTAACCACGTAACGATAACCTTTTTCATCCACTCTCACAAAGTCCATATCGCTCAGGATGGCGTTGTTCAGAAAATCGGCAGGTACCACGCGGGCAAACATTTCCTTATTTATATCTTTGGAGAACAAGCGGTCCTTTCCCTTGTACACACAGATGTGGATGATATTGTCATAGTAGATATTTTCCACCGGAAGACCTTCTTCATTGATGCTGACAAGGGTTACCCGCTTCTTGGTCGGGTTGATGTACGCATAACCTCTGTAGCGTTCTCCTCCGTGAAAAATAACCGAGTCTTTCTCAAACACCCCGTTTTCTACCACTTTCACCGGAACCACCGTACCAAACGACAAGGTATCCGATTCGGATTTATGCAGGCTCACCGTCTCGCCCACCGACGTGCGGTAGCGCAGGCTGTACGACAGGCATTCTTCTATGAAATAATGAATGGGCTGGGCACTGTACACCGTCATGGTATCATTGTGTACCGAAAAAGCCATCGGGGCATTAATCTGGCTGGCATAATAAATACTGTCGCCTTGAATTTTGAATAAAGGTGCCTCCGTGTTGTCATCCAGCCAGATACCTTGCAGCCGTTGTATGACTTCCTGATTTTCATCCTGCTTTTCTGCTCCGTGCTGCTGGGGAGACAGACATCCTGCCAGCATTCCTAATCCCCCAAGGAGCATTCCCAAGCCCATTTTTTTCATGCGTAAATGAATTTCTACATTTTCTTCGGCAAAAATACAACAAATTTGGTTTTCCTCCGAAAAATGCCCGTTGAAAGATACTCCACATAAGAGAAAAATGTATTATTTTTGCAATATGATTGAATTGGCAAAACATATAGAAGTATTATTGCTGGAGAATGATTGTGTCATCGTTCCCGGCTTGGGAGGATTCATTGCCCACAAACGGCAGGCCGCATATTCCATCCAAAAAGGAGAATTCATGCCGCCCCTCCGCACCATTGGATTCAATCCGCAACTGATAATGAACGATGGGCTGCTGGTACAGTCGTACATGCAGGCTTTTAACACCGACTTTCCCGATGCAACCCGCCGGATTGAAAAAACAGTGGCTGAACTGAAAGACCAATTGTACCAGCAAGGTCAGGTCACACTGAACAACGTAGGTACGATTTATTATAACATGAACGGCGGTTATGCCTTTGAACCGGCAGCCGCATCTTATTTCACTCCAAGTCTGTACGGACTGGAAAGTTTCACGCTTCCACAGTTACAGCCTCTTACTGTTTCGTCTTCTCTTAAACAGCTGCTTCCAAAAGTAAACGAGCAGACAGAAAAATCGAAGAAGCATTTCTCCCTGCGTCACTTCACGCGCAACATAGTAGCGATAGCCGTAGCCGTATGTCTGTTCTTCGTACTCTCCGTTCCGGTAGAAAACACGTACATGGACGATGCGAACTACGCCTCTTTAGGTTCTATCAGCATGTTTGATGCCATCCGCAACCAGTCGGTGGCCACCAGCATACAAACAACTCCTCACACAGTAGTTGCACAGAAGGCTGTAAAGAAGCAGACGGGCGAAAAACGTGTCCGTAACAACGTGAACACGCTGAAACCGGTAGTTGTGAAGACGGAAAAAATTGCAGCGGCACCTGCTGCAAAAACAGTCGTAGCTAAAACGGCTACAGCAAAAGCTGAAACAAAGGCTGCCAAATCATCTAAGCAAGTGTCTACACAACCCGCTGCAAGTAAAAAGACAGCCTACATCATCGTAGCCAGTCTGCCGACATCGGACGATGCACAACGTGAACTGAAAAAATTCCAGCAGAAAGGATACAAGAATTGTCAGGTGCTTGAATCGAACGGACGTTTCCGCATCGCACTGGATAGTTATGCCACTTCAGGCGAAGCTTACCAGAAAGTGCAGACGCTGCGTAAACAGGAAGAATTCAAGAGTGCCTGGGTATTCACATCAAAATAAATATGCCCTTTAAAACAGAATGAAAAGAGTAAGATGCCCCAAATGTGACAACTTCATCCAGTTTGATGAAACCAAGTATGGAGAAGGACAGTCACTCGTTTTTATATGTGACAACTGCAAGAAGCAGTTCAGCATCCGTATCGGAAAATCGAAACTGAATGCCGCCAACCGTAAGGAGGAAGTAATCGACGAGAAAGAAGGCATGCAGGATTTCGGCAACATACTGGCCGTGGAAAACGTATTTGCCTACAAGCAAGTACTTCCGCTGCATGAGGGAGACAACCTCATCGGCCGCCGATGCAAAGGTAACGACATCGACATCCCTATCGAAAGTAATGATCCGAGTCTGGACCGTCGGCATTGTTACATCAACGTCAAGAAGAATAAGCAAGGGAAAATCATTTACACCCTGCGCGATAATGACAGCATCACAGGAACTTTCCTGATGAATGAAATTTTAGGACCGAAAGACCAAATCCGCATTGAAGACGGAGCTATTATTACCTTGGGAGCTACCACCTTGATTCTAAGAGCTGCCGAGGGACAAACGGAAGAGTAAACCGCACACGGACTCTATAATTTTAGGATAACTAATAACTAACAAACCTTTTTATTTCGATTATGGCTTTTACAAACAACGTAATGATTGTCCGGCATAAATTGCTGGAAAACCTGGTTGCTTTATGGAAAGAAAATCAATTAGTAGAAAAAATTGACCGCATTCCTCTGGAAATCAGTCCTCGCCGCTCACAGCCGGTAGGACGCTGCTGTATCCACAAGGAGCGTGCCGTTACTAAATATAAGTTGCTTCCGCTGCTGGGCTGGGATATGACCGATGAAACGGATGAGCTGACTCCGCTTTCTGAATATGCCCGCAAAGCATTGGAACGCAAGGAAAGAATCAAGGAAAATATTCTCTGTGTCATCGACGAAGCATGTTCTTCTTGTGTACAGGTGAACTACGAAGTAAGTAACCTTTGCCGGGGTTGTGTGGCAAGAAGCTGCTACATGAACTGTCCGAAGGGAGCTGTACATTTTAACAAGAAGACTGGTCAGGCACAAATTGACCACGACAAGTGTATCAGCTGTGGTATCTGCCACAAGAGCTGTCCGTATCACGCCATCGTCTACATTCCGGTGCCTTGTGAGGAAGCTTGTCCGGTGAAAGCCATCAGCAAGGACGAACACTACATCGAGCACATCGACGAAAGCAAGTGTATCTATTGTGGAAAATGTCTGAATGCCTGCCCGTTCGGAGCCATCTTCGAAATTTCTCAGGTGTTCGATGTATTGGAAGCTATCCGTAAGGGAGAACAGGTAATTGCCATTCCGGCTCCGTCCGTATTGGGACAGTTCAAGGCTACCATCGAACAAGTGTACGGAGCATTGAAAGAGATTGGTTTTGCTGATGTAATTGAAGTGGCCGAAGGTGCCATGCACACTACCAGCAACGAAGCACACGAACTGCTGGAGAAGCTGGAAGAAGGACAGAAATTCATGACTACTTCCTGCTGTCCGTCGTACATCGAACTGGTGAACAAGCATATCCCCGACATGAAGCCTTACGTATCAGGCACAGGCTCTCCGATGTATTATACAGCCCGTATCGCCAAACAGAAATACCCGAATGCCAAGGTGGTCTTCATCGGCCCGTGTATTGCCAAAAGAAAAGAAGCACAGCGCGACGAATGCGTAGACTACGTACTGACATTCGAAGAACTTCACCCGATGTTCCGCGGCTTAGGCATCGAACTGGAACAGGCCAACCCGTACAAAGTGGCATACGAATCCGTATGTGAAGCGCACGGATTTGCACAGGCAGGCGGTGTAGCTGGAGCAGTGAAAGCTTACCTGGGCCCGAAAGCCAACGGCATCAAGATTATGCAGTTCTCTGACTTCACGAAGAAGAACATCGGTGTACTCCGCGCTTACGCCAAGACCGGAAAAGTGGATGCACAGTTCATCGAAATGATGGCTTGCGAAGGCGGATGCGTAACCGGCCCGAGCGCACACAACGATCCTGTAGCCGGAAAACGCCAGTTGAACCAAGACTTGCTGAAACGTACCTTGAAGTACGAAAACAATAATCAGGAATAAACCCATGAGGGAACTTATTGAACGCCTTTACCGGGAGCAGACACTGGCTCCCGGTGAATTGCGTACCCTTCTGCTGGAGTGCCGGGGGGAAGACCTCGACTTTCTCATGCAAAAGGCACGTGCCGTAGCACAAAGCCATTTCGGAAACAAAATCTATATCCGTGGACTTATTGAAATAGGGAACTGTTGTCACAACGACTGTTTCTACTGCGGCATCCGAAAAAGCAACCGCCATCTGAAGCGGTACCGACTGGATGCGGAAACCATTCTGGCTTGCTGCCGGCATGGGTATGAATTAGGATTCCGTACCTTCGTCCTGCAAGGAGGAGAAGACAACTACATGAACGATGACAGGGTAACGGAAGTGGTGACTGCCATACGAACCGAATTCCCCGATGTGGCCATCACCCTTTCACTTGGTGAACGCCCTACACTTTCCTACGAACGTTTTTTTCAGGCAGGTGCCAATCGCTATCTGTTGCGCCACGAAACGCACAACGAAGCACATTACCGCCGCTTGCATCCTGAAGACATGTCACTGTCCAACCGTTTGCGTTGTCTGAACGATTTGAAACGCATCGGATTCCAGACGGGAACCGGCATCATGGTGGGAAGTCCAGGACAAACCGTCGACCACCTGGTGGAAGACATTCTTTTCATAGAACAATTCCGTCCCCAGATGATTGGTATCGGCCCTTTCCTTCCTCATCATGACACTCCTTTCGCTTCCTGCCCGCCCGGCAGTCTCACGCAGACACTCACGCTGCTTTCCATCTTCCGGCTGATGCATCCGCAGGCATTGATTCCTTCTACCACCGCCCTGGCAAGCCTTACCCCTGACGGGCGCGAGAAAGGCATACTGGCAGGTGCCAATGTAGTGATGCCCAACCTCTCTCCGGTAGAACAGCGAAAGAATTATGCCTTGTATGATAATAAAGCCTCTATGGGCTCAGAAGCTGCCGAAGGACTGCGTCTGCTGGCACAACGGCTGGCTGCCATTGGTTACGAAATAGATAAAAGCCGAGGAGATTATCCCGGCAAAACACTATAAATTACATTACAGCTATGTACAAGATTGATTCTCAAAAGGCAGAAGAATTTATCTGCCACGAAGAAATTCTCGATACCCTGGAATATGCCCAAAACAAAAGCCAGGACAAGGAACTGATACGTTCCATCATTGAAAAGGCGCGCCTTTGTAAAGGACTCTCCCACCGCGAGGCTGCCGTACTGCTGGAATGCAACGACCCGGAACTGGTGGAGGGAATCTACTGCCTGGCTCGTGAAATCAAGCAGAAATTCTACGGCAACCGCATCGTAATGTTTGCACCTCTTTACTTGTCAAACTATTGCGTAAACAGTTGTACCTACTGTCCTTACCACGTTAAGAACAAGACCATTGCCCGCAAGAAACTGACACAGGAAGACATCCGTCGTGAAGTCATCGCCCTGCAGGACATGGGGCACAAGCGTCTGGCATTGGAAGCTGGAGAAGACCCGATTCACAACCCCATCGAATACATTCTGGAGTCGATAAAGACCATCTATAGCATCAAGCACAAGAACGGAGCAATCCGCCGGGTAAATGTGAACATTGCCGCGACTACGATGGAGAACTACCGCCGCCTGCACGAAGCCGGTATCGGTACCTACATTCTATTCCAGGAAACGTACCACAAAGAGAATTACGAAAAGCTTCACCCCAGAGGTCCGAAAAGCAACTATGCCTACCACACGGAGGCCATGGACCGTGCTATGCAGGGAGGAATCGATGATGTGGGTATCGGCGTACTGTTTGGCCTGAATACTTACCGCTACGATTTTGTGGGACTGCTGATGCACGCCGAACACCTGGAAGCGACTTACGGCGTAGGTCCGCACACCATCAGTGTGCCCCGTATCTGCTCGGCCGACGACATTGACGCTTCTACCTTCGAGAACGCTATCTCCGACGAGATATTCCAGAAGATTGTAGCCGTCATCCGTATCAGTGTGCCTTATACGGGTATGATTATTTCTACACGTGAATCGCAGCGTTCACGCGAGAAGGTACTTGCCCTCGGTGTGTCACAAATCAGCGGTGGTTCCCGCACCAGCGTGGGAGGTTATGCTACCGAAGAACTGCCGGAAGAAAACTCGGCTCAGTTTGATGTAAGCGACCACCGCAGCCTGGATGAAATCGTGGCCTGGCTGCTGAAACTGGGCTACATCCCCAGCTTCTGTACGGCCTGCTACCGTGAAGGACGTACGGGCGACCGTTTCATGTCGCTGGTCAAGACAGGCCAGATAGCCAACTGCTGTGCCCCCAATGCCCTGATGACGCTTCAGGAATACCTCTGCGACTACGCTTCGCCCGAAACACGCAGACTGGCTGAAGACATGATTCGCAAGCAGATGGAAGAGATTCCGAATCCCGCCATTCGCAAAAGAGCCTTGGAAAATCTGGAACGGATTGCCGAAGGAAAACGCGACTTCCGTTTCTAATGTGTGAACTTAAAGCCTGATTAAACGTATGAACGATACTCCCCGTGCCAACCGGCTGCACATCGGTCTGTTTGGTAAGCGAAATGCCGGAAAATCATCACTGATTAATGCCCTGACGCATCAGGATACAGCCCTTGTGTCGGATATCCCCGGCACGACCACCGACCCGGTTTTTAAGGCCATGGAAATCCATAGTCTCGGTCCCTGCGTATTCATTGATACGGCCGGCTTCGACGACGAAGGCGAGCTGGGCGAACTCCGTATCCGCCAGACACAGCGTGCGCTGGAGAAAACCGACATCGCCCTGATGGTCTGTACCGACGAGCACCTGGACGAAGAGTTGCACTGGCAACGCTTGCTGAAAGAAAAGAATGTGCCTGTTATCTGGATACTGAACAAATGTGACCTATTGTCCGATGCCGAACAGACCATGCGCCGCATCGAACAGCAATGCGGACAGGTTCCCCTATTAGTGAGCACCCTCACCGGAAAAGGTCTGGACGACATTCTGCGCAGCCTGCGAAACAAGTTGCCGGATGAAACCATGGCACAAGGCATCGTAGGCCGGCTGGTAGAAGAAAATGATACCGTCATGCTGGTTATGCCACAGGACATCCAGGCCCCCAAAGGCCGCCTTATCCTGCCTCAGGTACAAACCATCCGCGAGCTGCTGGACCGCAAATGCCTGGTGATGAGCTGTACCACCGACAAGATAGATGCCATGCTGGCCGCATTAGCCCGTCCGCCGAAGCTAATTATCACCGACTCACAGGTGTTCCGCACGGTATATGAAAAGAAGCCTGCCGAAAGCCGGCTTACCTCTTTCTCCGTCCTCTTTGCCCAGTACAAAGGCGACATCGACTACTACATGGAAGGAGCCAATGCCATTGCCCGACTGACACCGGAGTCACGGGTGCTGATTGCCGAAGCATGTACGCATGCCCCGCTGGCAGAAGACATCGGGCGGGTGAAAATCCCGAATATGCTCCGCAAGCGTATCGGCGAAGGCCTGCAAATCGACATCGTGTCGGGCCCGGATTTCCCGGAAGACCTGGCCCCATACGACCTGATTATCCATTGCGGGGCCTGCATGTTCAACCGCAAATATGTGCTGAACCGCATCGGCCAGGCCCGCGCCCAGCAGGTTCCCATGACCAACTACGGAGTGACTATTGCCTATCTGGCGGGAATCTTGGATAAAATCGATTACTGATTTATGAAATGTGGCGCATACTTTCCTGCATGCGCCACACCGTTATCCATTCTTTCCAATATCAAAATATTAATATACGATTTCCCGTTCAATTTCCTCAAAGCGAGGGAACAGCAGATTGTTTTCCAGGTGGATATGCTCAAACAAGGCATCCACAAACACTTCCAGTTCCTGCATCAGCAGACGGTAGCTGGCACAACCGTCCTGAGGTACGGAGAAGTGATTCGTCAACTGAATGATGTGCAGGTAGCGGTTTCCTTCCCCCTCGTGTTCCATCTTCATCACCCGGATAGGATTCGCTATCGTACCGCAATGCATCGGGGCCATACGCTGTCCCTGTTCTTTTGCTGCGTACAATTCATAGAGATATGGGAACAACACGTTTTCTTCTTTTTGAAGATGCATTTCCAAGTCCTCCAATGATTCACAGACCAGTGCTTTCAACTCATGCAGTTCCGGATGCGCTTCCCCATGTACTCGTTCCACCTTCTCCAGCAACGCCAGCAGTTCCGGTCCACGGGCACGAATTCCCCGATGATGTATCTTCAGGATGTAATCCATCAGCAGGTCCAGCGGCCACGAAGCAAACGGAATCCGTCCGTTACCAGCTTCATCCTGACGGAGCAATGCCTGTTCCACTTCTTCTACAGCCAGTCCCAAATCTGCACAGGCCTTTTCCAGCATCACTTCGCCATGACAGCAGAAATCAATGCCATATTTTTTAAATACGCTTGCTGCTGCAAAATCATCGGCCACAATTTGTCCCACACTCGTATACTTCCAGTCTATTGTCTTCATATTTAATTCGTTTTATTGATTACGGGTGCAAAGATAGACTCTCCGGAAGAGAAACTTTGTCACATACGTGACACCGACCTATAACGAAAGTTAAACCTGCTTCTGCGAAAAAGAAGCGCACACCGTTTGCAGAAAAACACTAACTTTGCAGGCACGTAAAAAACATTTGCACATGGAAACAAAAGAAATACCTATACTTCTGCTTACCGGATACCTGGGAAGCGGAAAAACAACCCTGCTCAATTACCTGCTGAGCAACCGCGAAGGCATCAAGTTTGCTGTCATCGTAAACGACATCGGTGAAATCAACATCGATGCGGAACTAATTCAGAAAGGCGGCATCGTAGGCCAGAAAGAAGAGAGTCTGGTGGCTTTGCAGAACGGCTGTATCTGCTGTACCCTCCGTACCGACCTTATCGAACAGATATTTGAGCTGATGAAAATGCAGCGCTTCGACTACATCGTCATCGAAGCGAGTGGTGTCTGCGAACCGGAACCGATTGCCCAGACCATCTGTTCCATCCCCCAGTTGGGCGGTGCCTACACCAAGTACGGAACCTGCCGCCTTGACAACATCGTGACCGTGGTCGATGCCCTCCGCCTGCAAAGCGAATTCGACGGTGGCAATGAGCTTACCCGAAAGGATCTGGAAGAGGAAGACATTGCCAACCTGCTTATCCAGCAGATTGAATTCTGTACCACCGTGCTGCTGAACAAGGTATCGGAAGTCACTCCCGAAGAACGGGAGCGCATCAAAAGCATCATCCGTACCCTACAGCCCCGTGCGGAAATCATTGAATGCGACTATGCCAAGGTAGACCTCGACAAGATTGTAGGTACCCACCGATTCGACTATGCACGGGTGGCCACTTCTGCCGGATGGATTCGGGAGATAGAACGCCCCGTATCCGAAGAAGAAGCGCATCCTCACCATGAAGCACATGCACATGAGTATCATGAGGAACACGAGCATCACCACGAGGAAGGACACGAGCATGCACACGCTCATGAACACTCACACGAAGGCTGCCACCATCACCACCACCATGAAGAAGGTGAGACGGAGGAATACGGCATCAGCAGTTTCGTGTATTATCGCCGCCCTGCCTTCGACATCCATAAGTTCGATCGTTTTGTGATGACAAAATGGCCTCGCAACGTAATTCGAGCCAAAGGTGTATGCTACTTCGCCCACAATCGCGACATGTCGTTCCTATTCGAACAGGCTGGACGACAGAAACAGATTTCAGAAGCCGGACTTTGGTATGCTACCCAGCCGGAAGAAGAAATCGTGGAACTGATGAAGCGCGAGCCCGGCCTGCTGAGAGACTGGGATGAACACTATGGCGACCGCATGCAGAAGATTGTCTTCATCGGCCAGCACCTTGACAAGGAACAGCTCATCAAAGATCTGGATGCCTGTTTGGAATAAATCCGATAGCCATAAAAATAATGATGCCTTCCCGAGTCCATTCATTCCGTGACTCAGGAAGGCATCATGCTTTTATATAAGTAACTCCTGATACCTATTCTACTTCCCTGACATACTCTTTCACCGCATTATCGGCCGATTGCAAGCTTGTCTGCCGCAGCACCACCTGCCCCGCCTTTTTATTCTCCGGCAAACTGATGTCCGAAAGACGTACATCGCTCACCCTGTCGAACACAAAAGCCGGACGGAAATCATCTTCCTGCAAACGTAACTTGACATTGTGCATCTGGATACCTTTCACATGGCGCACATAGAATCCCCATGAAGGCAGTTCCTCGAACATGGTAAACTCCGGGTATCCTTTTTCATTTTCCGGCACGTCTTTCAAACGGCTCACCGACATATAGGCCATTCCGCGTGTAGCACGTCCCGGACACACAATCTCTATATTCTCCAGTTTCACGTTTTCAATCTCCGCCCCGTCGACCGACTCAATGGCTATGGCCGAACGAAAAGTATCTTTAATCCGAATATTGTCAATTGTCACATTCTTGAATCCACCCAACGATTCCGTACCAAACTTAATGGCACTGGCACTGCTGATGATGTGGCAGTTGGAAATGGATACCCGGTCGTTCCATGCTCCCCGGTTATGCGACTTCAGGCAAATGCCATCGTCCGCTGAGTTGATGAAACAATTGGAGATACGTACATCCTTACAATCGCTGATGTCAATCCCGTCATTGTTCCAATACGCCCTGTTTTCCACATGCAGACTATCAATCGTCAGATCGACACACAGAGAAAAAGAAAGCCCCCATGCCGCACCACTCCTAAAATTAGTCTTCCGAAGCTCCACCTTCCGGCAATTACGCATAAAAAGCAACTTTGGACGTGTGTTCGGCCGTTTGCGATACGTATTATAGTGCTTGTCCACCAGTTCCCCCGTATGATGCAGGCTGTCAATCGTAAGGGCCAGTTCCCGGCCTTGTCCGTCTATAAGTGAGGTACTTGCCGTCTCCTTTAAAGTAATATTCCACATGACACTGTGCACACACCAGCGAGCGCATTTCCTGAGGAGTGGCTTTTGTGATGTCTTTTCCCTGACGGGCAAAAGCTTCAATCAGGGCCGGACGGCTGATATGCAAATCCATTGTTTCTGAATCATGACAATCTGAACAGCCTATCGGATTCACAATCTCATTGCCGAAAGCAGCCCACTTGTTATTGTAGAATGAATCTACCCCTATCTCCTGCATCATACGCGGCACATCAGGACTCTTGCAGGTCCAGCAAGTAGAGGGCTGAGGGCCGTCTTTTTCACCCTGAGGTGCTCCTGTTCGCAACGTGGCACGAATGTCTTCAATGGCATGCATGTGGCCACGAGGAGTGGCATAGTCTTTTGAAAAGGCATAGCCTGCCCAAAGAATCACCATCTCCGGCCGCTGTGCCAGCACATCCACCTGCACATTTCCGTTGAATTCACTTTCAAAATCTGTGCGGGCAGTTTCAGTCCAAGTCTGATATTCTCTCGGGAAATCTCCCTGGAATTTCTCGTTCTGAGCCACAATCCCTTTCATCGGATTCTTCCGGTTATTAAATATGCTTGCCACTTCGGCCCTGCGTTCTGACAACGCAGACACGGCAAGTCCTAAACAAAACACGACGGCCATTGATGCACCAAACAACAGCCATCCCTGCCAAGATTTAAAATTATGAATCATACTATACGAGTTTTAAATTATTCTTTCATCTTTCTCAACCATTCCGGAACTGGTGAATCCGGCAGTGGCACAATGGCCGCCGGTGTGGACGACAGACTGTTCTTTCCTCCATGGGGCACATCGCGGTGGCAATCCCAGCAGGCTTTTCCCTTTCCCACTTCCGACATCATATAGTCTATGCGGCCGGTCTTTACCAGTTCCGTATTCAACTGTTCATGACAGCGGATACAATTGTTCATGATGACCTGTGAACTGGCCGGATGTGCCTGAATGACCTGAGGCTCCGAACTGGTTAGAAAAGCAGCCACGTGCTTCACGCCGTCCATCCCTTTGAACGTCCACTTCTTCACAAAATTCTCATGTGGCACATGGCAGTCGTTACACGTCGCATTTCGCGAATGAGAGCTGTGCATCCAAGTGGCATAATAAGGTGACATGATGTGGCAATTCACACAAGCCGAAGGCTCGTCGGTGAGATACGTATGTGCTCTCAAGAGGTAAAGGAAGTACAGTCCACCGCCTGCCACCACTCCTGCAATGAGAGCCGTTATCATTTTTTGTCGTTTGGATAGCATCATATAATATACTTTTTTGCAAAAAAAAGATATTATTTCAAATTCAGGTGTAATAAATATGACACCCAGCCCAATTTTGCAGACATATAACATGCGATTCCTACCCAAAAATCACAAAGAACTTGAAGACAACCCTGAAACCTCCCTATAAAATTAAAGCCGACCCATAAGATTATATCTTACAGGTCGGCTACCATGTGGCAAGACATATTACTTTTTCTTACCCTCTGAAAACAAGATACTTACAAAAGCTGCCAGCTTAACAGGTAACGATTTGGAAACCAGCGAGCTTCTCCATTCTGCAATGTTCTGCACTAGTCAAAAGAACGATTTACTATGTGCAAAAGTACAAAATAAATTTGATATTCATGTAAGGTTGCCATTAATAAAACAGCACTTTCAAATTTGTTGTTACATCTACGGCTATGAATTTGTACTATTTCTTTAAGAATGGCTGTATTTAGGTATGGCTATTATAATTTTTTAGTTCCTTTAGCTTACTAAGCAGGACTGACTTCTATAACAGAGGTCAGTCCTGCTGCTTTTATTGCTATTTTGACAGCAATAACAATAAATGCTCTAAATGACATATAGCATCACTCTTCAAGAATATCGTCATTATCATAGGTGTCTCTCATTAAGACAGTGTCCTGTTCTTCTTCCAACTCGTCATTGGAAAAGACCGGCTCTCTCTCAATTGGCTTAGAAGGTACAGGCTCTTCATACTCCTCTTCTTCATGCTCTTCATACTCCTCTTCTTCATGCTCCTCATTCCTTTGAGAGTCTGATGAAGACTCATCACTACCTGTTGCCATAAACAAATAAAAACATAAGCTCAATACAGATGCTGCAATTTTTAATACGCTACTTTTCTTTTTCATTATCTCTTAATTTTAAACAAATATTCAATAATAACATATCCTGACAACAAGCCAAGAATATAACAGACCATATCCATCCAGTCAAATGTACCTTGCATCAGTCCAAATGCTTGTGCAAGTTCGGAACCTATGGCTACTACTGGCAGAGAAAAAACATACAGCCAACCTTGTTTCAAATCAAAATTCCATATCGCAGATACAAGAAGCACATAAGAACAAAGCCACAGTCCATCAGGCAGGGAATAAACTATCCAGTTGGGCAACGTGCATGATATGCGTACTGAATCAACGTATTCCCTAATATGGAGAGTCTCGCACCAGCGGAACATAACCAATGATTCACTACGAAACATCAGATAAATCATTCCACCTATGAAGAAAAGAAACAAACTTAGTCCAGCTGTGAATACTTTTATTTTAGCCTTTTGCTCCATCTGTCAACCTCTGCTTGGTTATGCTTGTATTTATAATATTTAATCAGGTTTTTGATTGCCAGCTGTGAATCAGCCATAGCTGCAATTTCCCAACATTTTACAGCCATCTCATCACTTTTTTCTACACCATTTCCATTCTTGTACAAAGTTCCAAGATAAGCATACGCTTTATTGTATCCCAACGTAACGGCTTTCTTATAATATTCTACAGCCATACCATAATTCGATTCCTGTTCGTAATAATAACCTAAAAAACAATTGGCTTCAGGGTCGTTAAGTGCTACAGCTTTCGCTAAAAAATCATAAGCCTTGCGTTTGTCTTTTTTTAGATAGTAGTTTCCTAATCTTCTGAAAGCCGTGACATATTCAAATCCCAAGCCTACGGACTTTTCATAAAAAGACAGAGCCTTGATTTTATCATCCACATACATCTTGTCTGCCAAGTCTGCAATAGTCTTTCCATTTCCCTTATCCAAATTATTGACACGTTCAAGATAATTTACAGCAGATGTATAATCATGCTTGTTATAATAGTAATTTCCAAGATTCGTCAAAGAACGATCTGATAGTTTATCAAGATTTAAGGAAAGAAGCATTTCAACAGCCTTTTCCTGTTCTCCGTTCTCATAATTCATATTGGCATCATTTTCCATTGCCAACACATCTCCCTCAAAAATCGCTTGAGAATAGTAATTTCTTGCCAGTTCGACATTACGCGGCACGCCCAAACCATAATAATAAATATCGCCAATATTACGAAGCGCATTCTCCTGATGGTCATTCGCAGCAATAAGAAATCTACTCAAGGCTTCCTTGTAATCTACAGATGTTCCAATACCATTCAGATACATACTGGCAATATTACATTGAGCCAATGAGTTGCCTAAATTAGCCGCTTTGGAATAATACATGAAAGCTTCTTCCGGATTATCAGACAATTCAGCCAACGACATGATTGCATCCGAATTATTCTGAGCAGCGGACTTTTTCAAATTTACCATAGCTTCTGATTCGTCATATATGTTACTTGATTTATCCAGCAACAGGCAACCTAATCGGAACTGTGCAATATCATCGCCACTATCCGCTAACTTCTTATACTCCTTATACGCTTTATTATAGTCTTTTTTGCGCCCGTTTGAGCCCCAGTAGTAGTCGTCACCTTTACCGGATACCTCTATCCTATAATTATCGACATCGTCACCCACACCGATAGAGATAGCGGAGATGGATTTCGAATAATTCTTCTTGCTGACTTCTATTTTATAGTTTCCCAGCAAAAACACCCTTTCTCCAGTCTTGACTTTTGTATTTGAAGGTTTCAAAGCTCCATCTTCCGGTATAATTCTGAACTCCGCATTTGCCGGATAAGTCATACGAAGACTGCCCCTTAACGATATGTCCAAGATTTGATCCTGATAGGTCAAATCCACAGTTACACTCTTCTTCCAAGAATCACCGTCACCGATACTTGCATCAATCTTATGCAAGCCAGCAGGAAGTTGAATCATGTCGTCCTTAAGTTTACTTACTTCTTTACCGTCAATCTTGAGCTTTGTATTCTTTTCATAACGGAGAGTAAGTATTCGTTTTTCGCTTGTCGGCAAATAAATGGGAGCAATATTCTCAATTACATCATCTCCTTTGACGAAGAAACTGCCTACATGTTCGTTGAACCCTTCAACATTTGTCGTCAACGTATAATCATGAGTACCCTTATCCAGGGGTATATTGAACTCACCGTTTTCGGTGTCGTAAGACTTATCTCCAATCGTTATTTGAGCATTCTTTACGTTTGTCACAATATGAACCACGGTCTGACTGTTTGTTTTTTGAGGCAACAAAGCCGTAACCTGATAAGTATGTTTCCCTACCAAAGGAAATGGGAAATCTATTTCTGTAGGCATAATACTTGGATGCCGAAGTTTGATTTTCTTTGTTCCTTCCGGGACATATACCTGATACTCGCCAGGAATATGTTTTGTTTCTATTACCCATCCTTCAAATGTTGCCCCTTCCAAAACTGGAAGCACCACCTTTACCAAGGCACAAGGATTACCGTTACGGTCAGTACGGGGATTTGTTCTGGCTTGAAGGTCGGACAGTTTCTCCTCGAAGTTCTTGATAATAACTTCTTGTCCAAGACAATTGAATGTCGACATCACCCCTAATAGTATAAAACTGAGAAATTTCATGTTCTTCATCGCCTTTTATTTAAATATCAAAATCGCTTAACTTAAATATCTCGTCTTTCGGCAAACGCTGGTTATTTAATCTGTCAGGCTGCCATGTACGCACATGTATTTGCGGATGCGATTCATCCGAAAAATCCCACAGAAGGAATAGGAAACCGTCATCATGATAATTGTCAGAAGAATATCCTTGATGCAGAGTGACCCCATAGAAATCTACATTTACGGGGTGTCGCATGACTTCAATTTCGTCAAAAGTAACCTTAATTGTCTGATTAGTAGCGAATACACGTTTCAGATTCCCTAAATACTGCTGCTTGTCCTGTTTCTTATAAGTAATCTTGTCCGGCATTTTGAGTCCATCCATCGGAGCGCTCGGCACGACTTTTTCAGTAATAATAAGTGCATCGTCACTAAAGACCTGCTCCAAAAAACCCAAATCCTTTTGATTGTAAGCCGTACGAAACTGCTCAACATAGTCAAGTATCAATTGGCGACGTCGCAAGTCTGTCAGTTCAAGGTTGCTTTTGATTACTTCCAAGTACAGATTCATGCTGATGGACAAATAGAAGCTCTCTAAATCACCGTTCTTGTTAAAACTTACAACCGCCTCCTGATACTCATTGTCATTGTACGGTCTATCTCCACGAGGCTTCATTTCCAACGGGATGTTCCTTATCTGGTATCCTGAGCCTGTTTCCAAACATCGTTCCACGATTTCAGATTCTGAACACATGAAAGGAGTGTTTTCCCACAACATAGACAAAGAACGTGTTACAGAAGGCGAAAGAGCCAGTTTTTCAAAATTCAGATTACGTTGTGATGCTTGTGCTTCATTAATTTCAGACAAAAGCAAGGACATTTTTTTCTCAATTTTATCTTTCAAAATTTGATTGTCCAAACCATCTGATATGACAACATTCACTGTATTTCCTGCATAAACGAAGCTGCACATTGCCAACAGAAAGAATAAAGAAAGCATTTTCTTCATCAATATCATTATTTTATTATTTCCAGCCATATAGAACCGCATTTTTTATAATTGTCAATACTGTCAGGAGTTAGTTCCCTTAGATTATAATATCCATTATCTGTTCTCAGCAAACAAGCCACCACATCGCCAGTTTGTGAATATATGAACATATGAAATTTACCGGTTTTCGGTAATGTCGCATATTTACCGTAACGATTCAGGCGGTCTTTAGTTTTCAAGTTCTCTACAAAAGGCTTTATCTCATCAAATTTTTTAATAAGTACCATTTCTTCTTCCACATCATTTAATTTATAAGAACGTGAATCTTCATCCATGCTTACATTCGCTTCCGTAACTGTACATTCCGTCAAATCAATCACTTGCACTTTAGTGACAGTAGGTTTATCATTTCCCTTAACCGGAACAGGTGTTGTACTCTCTTCTTTCTGCCTGACCAGATCAGACTTGTTTATGTACACAAATACGCGATGCTGACTACCCCTCTTTGCATTGATTTCCTTTATGTAGTCAAACAACGAAGTGTCAGAGGCTTTTTGTGACAAATCAGATACCTTTAACCAATTTTCAATTGAAGCCTGCAACAAAGTCATTGCACCGTCCTTTGCTTGCTCTTGTTCCGGCATTGTAGCTTCTGCATAGATATAATTACCGGACTTCTTAATCTCATTGATTTGATTTACTGTCAAGTCCTTTCCCTGCCCTAGAACAGAAAGCGAAATGCTCAGACAGGATACGAATACACCTATCTGTAATTTTAACTTCATCGTTATTTTTCTTTATTTTTATACTCTTGATATAAACTCCGTATATTATGTGTGGGTATGAATGCATTTAATGTAGCAGTCAGCCTTACTGCAGGATTGCTAATAAAATCTTTTGGTACCGTTACTGATAGCAAATGATTGTAACCCATATTCTTATTTTCTGCCAATACTACAGCTTTGATGTTTTCAGCCGTTTCATTTTCAATGGCAAAATATACATTCATATCTTCATTTAAGCAATAGCTGACCCATTTTGACACGCTGACTGTAAAGGTTATGGATTTAAAACCATAGAGAGACTGCTCTATTTGGAGTTCTCGTCCATATCCGAGATTGGGGATATGAAACAGATTGGCAATGGAGTAACCAAGATGGGATTCATCGTACACAACATAAAACATCTCATCGTTTTTAAAATAATAACGAGAATCAATCAATTCAGCAAGTTCGTAATGCTTGACAGGATTTGTCACATATACACTGTCGTCCAACTTAATCATATCTGTAAAGTTTTCGACTAACTGAAGTGAATCTGGATATTTCTTGACAGACCGATAAAGCGTTTTTTGGATTTCATTCAAAGGCATGCCTGTTAGCAATTCGCA
>OGEX01000028.1_pt1 | contig 42261 bp, 25 predicted proteins | sample 1570791 | NCBI WGS metagenome assembly OGEX01 (sample SAMEA2582023, study PRJEB24529) | metagenome | biome: Human gut stool | place: China | collected 2011
GGATAAGAAACCTCTTTGCAAATAAAGAGGCAAATGAGGCGTGTATGGTTCAAGAAGAGCCTTGTATGACTAAAGAAGAAATACTCTCAGGTTTCGACAATGCCCTCCATGATCTGAAATCCTATCGTGAAGGAAAGCTAGAGCTTAAACCATTGGAGGACGTGCTGAATGAGTTGTAAGATATTTACTTTCCCCTCTTTTGAAAAGGAAGCTAAACGATTGAATAAGCGCTATAAGTGGCGGTGCCCGTATTATAACAGTTGTGTTAGCCGATATAGAGGATGGTCTCGGCTTGCTTTATATCTATGATAAATCGGAGAGGAGTACTATAAAGGGGAAAGAATTGACAGATTTGTTGAAGAAGAATGACCTCAGTTCGGAATAACGAGTTGTGTAGGATAGAGCATAAAACTTCATGCTTTATCATCTAAAAAAAATTAGCGCTAAATATATTTCGTTTATATAACAGAAACAAGCCCTCAGCTGAGATAGCTGGGGGCTTGCATGTTTATAAAAAGTATACTATTCCATACCGGTTATTTGGTCATGGTCATTTTCGGTCAAAATTAAAAAGATAACGATAATGGCACAACCGTATTGATTATCTTATCAAGCATACCTTTTATTTTTAAATAGGGTTTACTTTAATATATTTTTACTTGTAAGTGATATATTATATTGCGTTCGTTAACCGAAACTATTGAACAACAACTTTCTTCACACTTCCATCACTATACTTCACGATGTTCAAGCCCTTGGCTGGAGCAGATAATCGCTGGCCATTTGCTGAATAGCGAGAGACTTCCTTGGCATCGGCAGAGGTTGTAACCTTATCAATGCCCGACGCATCGAACTCTACTATCTTCTCGAAATAGCCAAATTTTGACAACTTGTAATCATCAATAGTTCCTTTTGGTACATAAACCGTACAATTCTTTGCGTCACATCCATTAAATATGTCTGTCCCTAATTTTGGCAAATTTTCTGGATATACATAAATGGAGGTCAATCCACTGCAACCATAAAAAGCATACCCGCCTATCGAAGTAACACCAGAAGGGATGGTCAAGCTTGTCAATCCACTGCAACCATAAAAAGCCCATTTGCCTATCGAAGTAACACCGGAAGGAATGGTCAAGCTTGTCAATCCACTGCAACCATAAAAAGCTTGATTGCCTATCGAAGTAACACCAGAAGGGATGGTCAAGCTTGTCAATCCACTGCAATCTTGAAAAGCATAATCGCCTATCGAAGTAACACCGGAAGGGAGGGTCAAGCTTGTCAATCCACTACAACCTGTAAAAGCATAATTGCCTATCGAAGTAACACTGGAAGGGAGGGTCAAGCTTGTCAATCCACTGCAACCCCAAAAAGCACCATAGTCTATCGAAGTAACACCGGAAGGAATGGTCAAGCTTGTCAATCCACTGCAACCTGTAAAAGCATCTTTGCCTATCGAAGTAACACTGGAAGGGAGGGTCAAGCTTGTCAATCCACTACAACCTTCAAAAGTATAATCGCCTATCGAAGTAACACCGGAAGGGATGGTCAAGCTTGTCAATCCAATGCAACCATAAAAAGCTTCATCGCCTATCGAAGTAACACTGGAAGGGATGGTCAAACTATTCAACATCCAGCAACGATAAAAAGCCTTATTCCCTATCGAAGTAACACTGGAAGGGATGGTCAAGCTTGTCAAACCACTGCAACCATGAAAAACACCTTCGCCTATCGAAGTAACACCGGAAGGGATGGTCAAGCTTGTCAAACCACTGCAATCTTGAAAAGCATAATTGCCTATCGAAGTAACACCGGAATGGATAGTCAAGCTTGTCAATCCACTGCAACCTCTAAAAGCTTCACTGTCTATCGAAGTAACACCGGAAGGGATGGTCAAGCTAGTCAATCCACTGCAACCTCTAAAAGCAGAATAGCCTATCGAAGTAACACCGGAAGGAATGGTCAAGCTAGTCAACTTCCAGCAACCATAAAAAGCACCCCTGCCTATCGAAGTAACACTGGAAGGGAGGGTCAAGCTTGTCAATCCACTGCAACCATAAAAAACATAATTGCCCAACTTATCATTAGAGGTATAATAGTTCTCGCTGAACCGAACATAAGCATCTCCACCTGCTACAATTTTTGCTTCAGACAAATCTAATATAGACAGTTTTCCGTCGGTTTTTTCCCCCTTAAAATCACGACCAGCCATCTCACGGATAAAATTCCAATCCGTACCATTAATTTCACCAACAATCTTCAGATTGGTAATCAGATTCTTCTGGTCATAACTAATCTTATTAGGTAAAGTACCAGCCTCATCCAACTTGATAGTTACTTGTGTGGTAATCAAGCCATCATCTGCAGCCTGGATAGCCAAACTCCCAAGCAACACAAATAGCACTGTTAAAAACAGACTTTTAAAAGTAAATGTTCTCATATTCTTTTATTTATTGCCTTTATTACACAACACTATTATAATTTAAACTTTTTAAGTGCCTGAGCAACAAAAGTTGTCCAGTTTTTGTTCTTTTCTCTTATTCTTCTGCCAGTTCTTTCATCGCATCGTTTAATGTGTTGAAAAGAACGTTGATGTTTTCTTCTTCATTCTTACATGCCTCCTTGAAGAGGGCAACTGGATCTTCGGTGCTGCTCTTGAGCGGAGTCTCGTTGAGCAGGATGTTGACATTGTTCAGCAACATGCCGTGAAGGGTAGGCATGTGGAGCTGGTGCTGCTCGCCCTCCTTGCTGCCACACTTCAGTCCTGCGGCGTATGCCTTTACGATGATGCGGACCAGGAGATGGATGGCCATCGGCTCGTCGGCAAGACTGATGAGAATGCCGTGGGTATAATCGCGTACATGCTCTTCAAGAGTGGTAAACTTGCCTTGCAGAAGCCAGGTGAAGTTACGCTTGTATTCTGATTCCATCGCCTTGTACAATTGGTTAGATTTGCAGGCTATGCGCAAGTAGTCGAGCATGGTTGGCTCAAAGGTCGGGTCAGCCTGTTTCATGCTGTCGAAGTTCTTCTTCATGCGCTCGTTGGCTTCCTCGGCAGTCTTGTAGTTGAGGCGTACGAGGGTAGAGAACATGATGTCGAAGAAGTATTGGTTTACCTCGCCGTAGTGCTCCAGCATCATCTGCTTGATCTGTTTCGGGTCGTTCTTCTTGCTGAAGTCATTGCCTTCGATGGTAGCATCGATGATGCCACGTGCGTAAGCTTCGAAGAAACCTCTTACAAATGCAGCTACTGCCTGATAACTGTTGATTCTTTTGCTCATTTCTTGTCTGTGTTTATTGGGCTGTTCCTGTTTGGGAATAACAGCTTCTTATTCAAAAGTCTTAAATTCATACCCCTGTTCCATGAGCCATTCTATGGCCTGAGGGAGCGCTGTCTTCAGCTTTTCAATGCTCTTCAGCGAGTCGTGGAAGGTGATGATGCTGCCATTGCGGGCATATCGCTTCACATTGTTCACCACATCTTCTGCCGTCATCCATTTGGAATAGTCGCGCGTCACTACATCCCACATGATGACCTTGTAAGTGCGGTGCAGCCACCAATACTCACTTGGTCGCATCCAGCCGTGAGGTGGACGGAAAAGATGGGCATGGATGATATCGTTCGCCTTATTGGTGTTGAGCACGTAGGAGATGACGCGGTGCTTGAAGGCACCGATATGATTGAATGTATGATTGCCTACCTGATGACCCTCTGCCACAATCTGATTGTAGAGGTCATGATGGCGCAATACATTCTCGCCTACCATAAAGAAAGTAGCCTTGATATTGTACTTTCTCAGGGTCTCTAAGATGAATGGAGTTGACTCTGGAATCGGACCGTCATCAAATGTAAGATAGACAGAATGGTCTTTCTTGTCCATTCTCCAGATGGCCTTTGGATATAACCATCTGAGCCATTTGGCTGGTTGCTCTATGAACATGGATAAAACAGGTTTATATGAATAATGAAAAGTTTGGCGTCGTGTTTCGCGACACCAAACTTTTTTCTATTTTTTACTGATTGCCTTCCGGCATTCTGCCACCTCTGCCATGATAGAGACGGTAGAGGTTGTTGAGCTGCTTCTCATACTTCTGCTCCAACTGTGGACTCACCATTCCGGCAGCCTCGCAGATGCTCTGCATGATCATAATCTGACGGATGCAATCGTTCTCTGCCTGGAGGAAACGGTCGTTTGGCAGCGAGAGATAGTAGTTGAGGTATTGTGAAGCATTCTTCCATACCGCTTCAATATATTCCTTGCCCTTGGCTTTCTGACCGGTCATCAGCCAGCCGCGAGCCATATCCAAACCACCGCTCATATAGTCGAGCGTAACATTGTAGGCAGGAATCTCGGTATCAGCCTTCTTCAGGATGTTGATAGCCTTCTGTTTCTTGCCTTCGGCGATGAGCTGGAGGGCTGTCTGGGCGAGCAGGCGGCGGTGGGTATAACACATACGCATGGTTGTCTCGTCGATGTAGAGTCCCTTCTGCTTCAGGTTGCCGAACTTGAATCGGGTCATGATGTTGTGATAAGCCTTCTCTGTATCGAAGTTCTTGGCACCTGGCTTGTTGGTGGTGAACGGAGTGATACGGTTCACAAGTCCCTCCTGTACGAAGTTGTCGCCGAGGTTCATATAGTTCTCTTCGCCTACGGTGAGTGCTACGTAGAGCGGACGGGTCCAGTTGCACTGTGCCAACATTTCGAGCATCATGAGGTCGCCCTTGTAGAGTGCGCTCTTGCCGGCAAGAGAGATGACCATCTTGTCTGGAATAGAATCTGATGCCATCATCATGCCGCTCTTCTTTACAGCCTCCTTGTCGATGGTGACATAGAGGGTGTCCGTAGGGATGAAGTGCATGTCAGGGTTCTTGCTGCGTACCCAGTTCTTCAGGATGTTCTTGAGCTCGAACGGTTCGGCACCAAACTGCTTCTTGGCATTCTCAGGATCCTGCTTGTAGAAGTCGAGAATCTGCTTCTTTGCCTCAGGTTCAACAGATACATATTCGTTGGTACCTGAACAGAAGTCGAGACGTGGCCAGGTGATTGGCACGGATGGTGAGTTGTATGCAGGACGCATCATCTGGTCGATATACCAGTCGGTCTGCAGATAGCTCAGGTTACATACGCGGGCATCTGTACCTACGCCTTCTACCTCCTGGTTGTACCAGAGTGGGAAGGTATCGTTATCACCATTGGTAAAGATGATAGGGTTGCCCTTCTCCTGGAGTGACATCAGATAGTTCTGACCGAAGTCACGGCAGGTGTAACGGTTTGAGCGGTCGTGATCATCCCAGGTCTGTGATGCCATCTGGATAGGTACGAGAAGTGTGATGACTGCTACGATGGCTGTTACGGCAGTACCGCTGAGCTTCATCTTGCGCTTCAGAATGTCGATGATGGCGAGTACGCCGAGACCGCACCAGATAGCGTATGCATAGAATGAGCCGGCATAAGCATAGTCACGCTCACGTGGCTGCATAGGTGTCTGATTCAGGTAGATGACGATGGCAAGACCTGTCATGAAGAAAAGGAAGAATACAATCCAGAACTGCTGGATACCGATAGGGAGGAGTACTTCCTCTTCCTTGCCGTTCTTCATTACCTTCTTCTTGCGGGTATACCAAGCCTGCCAGAAAAGTCCGATGAGACCGAGAATCAGTGGCATGCAGTAGAATACATTGTGGCCCTTGTTCTCCTTCAGGTCGTCTGGCAATTTGCTCTGGTCGCCATAGAGTGAATCATCGATGAATGAGAAACCGGTAATCCAGTTTCCGTGCTCTGGCTCACCATTGCCCTGGATGTCGTTCTGACGGCCGGCAAAGTTCCACATGAAGTAGCGCCAGTACATGAAGTTGCACTGGTAAGAGAGGAAGAAGCGGATGTTGTCGAACTGTGACGGCATCTTCACCATCATACTCTCTCCGCAGCGGTCGTAAGGAATCTCTGTGCCTTCTACACCGCCCATCCAGTCTTCGTATGCCTGGGCATGAGCCGAACTGTACATACGAGGGAAGAGCATGTTCTGGGCATAGATATACTTATTCTTGTGACTTACTACGAAGTAAGAGTCCTTCTCATCAGCCGAAGCTTTCTCCTTGCGCTGATAAACCGGTGCGCCTTCCTTCATAACAGGCTTGCACATGTTGCCGTCTACTTCGAGGGCTACCTGTGATGTATAAGCCTGGCCATAGAACAGAGGGCGGTCGCCATACTGGTCGCGGCTCAGATAACTTCCCAAGGTAAAGATGTCCTCAGGAGAGTTCTGGTCCATAGGAGGGTTGGCAGAAGAACGGATCACGATGAGTGCGTAGCTGGAATAACCAATCATCAGCATCAGCATGCAGAGCAAGGCTGTGTTCTTGACGCGTGCTGAGATGAGCGGCAGGAGCTGCATCTTCTTTTTGGCGATGCCAGTAGATTCGTCAACACCTGTTACTACTTCCTGCTTGCGCTTGTAGCCGAGTACGAACCAGAGGATAACCAGTACGATGATGCCGGTGATGGCAGCTGTCCAGCCATATCCGTAGAATGGGATGCCGAGCATGCCGAAACCGAGAACGAAGGCGATATTCTGCTTCTTCTCGTTCTTCTCTGATGCATTACAGGTCTCGTAGATGCCCCAGATAACAGAGGCTACAAGACAGATGATGTATACGATTTCACCGGTATTGAACGGAAAGCCGAGGGTGTTGACAAAGAACAGCTCGAACCAGCCGCCTACGGTGATGATACCTGGAACCACACCATACAGTACGGCTACCACTACGAGGAATGAAAGGAACAGCGCCAGGAGCGAGCCCTTGAGGTTGGCATGTGGCACCTTCTTGTAGTAATAAACCAATACGATGGCTGGAATACAGAGCAGGTTGAGCAGGTGAACACCGATACTCAAACCGGTCATATAGGCGATGAGCACAAGCCAACGGTCGCTATGAGGCTCGTCAGCATGGTCTTCCCACTTCAGGATGAGCCAGAATACCACAGCGGTAAAGGCAGAAGAGAACGCATAAACCTCACCCTCGACAGCAGAGAACCAGAAGGTATCGCTGAAGGTGTAGATGAGTGCGCCCACCATACCGGATGCCTCGATGGCAATCAGCTTGCTGGTAGTCAGTTCTTTCCAGTCGCTGATGACGAGTCGGCGAGCCAGGTGGGTGATGGTCCAGAAGAGGAACATGATACAGACGGCGCTCAGCAGGGCGCTCATCGTATTTACCATCTTGGCTACCTGGGTAGTGTCGCTGGCGAAATGTGTGAAGAAATTGCCTAAAAGCATGAAGAATGGTGCCCCAGGTGGGTGACCGATCTCCTGCTTGTAAGCAGTCGTAATAAACTCAGGACAGTCCCAGAAGCTGGCTGTCGGTTCAATTGTGGAACAATAAGTGAACGCCGCAATGATGAATGCGACCCATCCGAAGATATTGTCCACTAATCTGTACTGTTTCATTATTGTTTAAACTTTAATGTATTATATTTCTTTCTGAATGCTTTCTCTGTTTCTGAATGCTTTCTCTGTGCCTTTCAAGGAAGGCACATTCCAGTTGCAAAGATAATAAAAAGATGAGATAATATGGTTTTTTGCACCTGTTTTTTAGGCATTATTATATAATAAGCCTATACATTTAAGAAATGCTCTTCCAGTTTCTCTCTCGGCATATCTGCCGTATTGTGGTAGTGGAGATGATGATTTACGCAGGCGATGTGCTTAACGTTATTGAGCACTTCGGCTACATCATGGCTTACGATGATAATGGCGCATTCCCGGTTGATCTGTTCCAGCATCTCGTACATCTGCTTCTGGAAACGGCGGTCGATGTAGGTGTTGGGCTCATCCAGTATCACTACATCGGGTTTGGAAACAATGGCGCGGGCGAGGAGTACTCGCTGCAGCTGTCCGCCGCTCAAGGCTGCGATATGGCGGTCTTTCAACTCCGTGAGCTGCATCTGTTCCAGACAGTCGAGAACCTGCTGGTGCTGTGCCTGGGTGTATCTCGAAAAGAGACTTTTGGTCTTGCTGAGTCCTGAGAGTACCACTTCATAAACGGAGATAGGGAACTGTTTGTCGAGATGGTTGTATTGGGGCAGATATCCCATGCTGATTTCCCTAACTTCCTCTCCGTCTTTATAAAAGCGGATGCTGCCGTCTGTGGGTTTCATCAGTCCCAGAATGAGGCGCATGAGGGTTGTCTTGCCACCACCGTTAGGACCGATGATGCCAAGATAATCGTCTTTACAGACGGTGAGGTTGATGTCGTGGAGCACCTCCTTGCCTTCGTAACCAGCCGAAAGATGCTCTATCTCTATTAACTTTGAACTTTTAACTTTGAACATTGAACTTTATGATTAGTTGTTGTTTTAACAAAGCTTTTGCCCTTACAGGGCGCCTTGTTAACTGCTATTATACCCAGGGCGTTGCCCTGGGCTAGGAGCTTCTGCCCTTACAGGGCGTGTGGAGCTTACTTCCCAACAACGATTTTCTTGCCTTGTACTGCGGCTGCCGCTTCCTGCATTGCCCAGTTCCATTCTCCCTGCAATGGGTTGATATTCATTGGCTTGGTGTGGCTCTCGTTGATGAATGTATTGGTGTTGCGGTTGGCAAACTCTGCTTGTATGAGGCAATATTTGATCTTCTCTTTTCTTGCTCTCTGGATGAGGCTCTTCAGCTGGGAGGCACTAGGCTCTCTGCCTTCTTCCTCTATGGCAAGCTGCTCCAGCTGGTAGTCACGGGCAAAGTAGGTGAGGATAGGGTGGTAGATCACAAACTTGCGTACCAGGTCTGGGTCCTTTTTGAAGCTCTCCTTGATGGTGCTGTCTCTCTTGTCGATGATGCTGAGCAGCGACTGGTAGTTCTTCTCGAAGAAAGCCTTGTTCTTCGGCTCCAGTTCGCAGAGCGCCTTGAGGATGTTGCTGGCTATGATGCGGGCGTTGCTGCAACTCATCCATACGTGTGGGTCGATGTTGCCACCCGGAGTCTTGGCAGGCTTGATGCCCACGGAAGTATCTATCACTTTCATATCCGGAGCGTTGTCCTGCAGTTTCTTCATCCAGGTCTGTTCGAAACCGATGCTGCCCACTTTCAGATAGAGGGCACTCTTCGAAAGTTCCATCATCTGCTGGGCGTATGGCTCGTAAGTCTCTGGATTGTTACCATTCGATACCATTACGTTGACATCTACCTTGTCTCCGGCAATCTTATCAACGAAAAACTTGTAGGGAGGGATGGTAACGGTTACAGTAGGCTTGGCATTACTTTCAGCCATGCCAGCCTTTTGCTGGTTGCTTTTGCAGCCAACCATTAGGGCGCATATTATAATAAGGTATAAAAATCTCTTCATAATTAAACGATAAAACTCAGTCCATAGACCAATAAAACATATCTTAGTACTTTTCCGATGGTGATACTGAGTATCGAAATCGGAATATTGGCTCTTGTCAAGCCTAAAACGATGGTGATGGCACTTCCCAATAGTGGGAGAAAGGCGAAGAATCCCATCCAGGCGCCTCTGCCTGCCATGAAACGTTCAGCCTTATCCAGACTTTTTTTCTTCACATGCAGGTATTTCTCTATCCATTCCATCTTACCCATTCTGCCCACACCGTAGTTGAACATGGAACCAAGCACATTGCCGATGCTACCGTAGATAACGAGGGGGAGAGGCTCTAGTCCAGCTGCCTGCAAGCCTGCCATTACTGCCTCGCTGCTGAATGGGAAGAAAGAACCTGCCAGAAAAGCTGCAGCAAGCATGCCCCAATAGCCCCAGTCGATTAAGAAACTGATAATCCAACTCATAGTAATATGCTCTCTGGTACGAGTATGTTGTAAGCCATGATAAGTACCAGCATGATGAGCAGCAGAATGAAGGAGATGTTGGTAAACTTACCTCTGGTGAATGTGATGAAATGGGCGATAAGCGGTGCTGTATTCACAATCAGGATGCCGCCCAGCTCCTGTATATGTCGAGGCTGGAGGACGATGAAGATGATGCAGGCAACCGATATCATGATAAACGTTTCGTAGATCATGCGGGTTCGTATCTTATCGCCGTAGCTGGTGCGTATGAAGTGGATGGAACCGATGATGGTGAGCAGGGTAACGAAACTCAGGTTCAGTACCTGATGGTCGGTAACCTGCGAATAATCAAAGAGTTCGCTGTAGTTGATAAATTCGCAGAAGTGGTCAGCCAGCCCCTGTATGTTGTCGGTATAGAAGAAATAACCGGCTGCAAACCAATAGGGCACGATGAGACCTACCAGTGTTGCAAAGAATGTCTTTACGCTAAACGAGAGGGTAAACACCATCATCATGATCCACAGTATAGGCATGAAATAGCCTATCTGTACGAAAACCATCGATGCCAGACCGATGCAGGCAAAGGCGTAGAAAGTCCAGCCTGTTGAGCGTTTATCCTGATAGCAATTCCAGATAATGAGATAAAAGGCGATGAAACACATCGTCACAATACTGCTTTTTAAAGAGAGTTGGGGGAGTCCTGCCATCGTCATTAATGCCAGAAAACTGCAAGATACCATTCGGCTGTAGGTACGCATCAGGGCATTACGGTTGTTCAGTTCCACCATCAGCAGGGTAGACATGGCTGTAAAAGCAAATTCTACCCAGATATTGGATACCAATAAACCTACTGCAACCCAAACCAGCGTGGCAAGGGTTGCAGTAAAAGGTAAAGAGTAGCGGCTAGCCGCTACTTTATTTTGAAAAGTTTTCTTTCTTAACATCTAATTCAATGTTGAATGTTGAATGTTGAATGTTGAATGTTGAATGTTGAATGTTCAGTGTTGAATGTTGAATTAGGCTAGCGCCCTTGAGTCCGTTAGGCAATTCAACATTCAACATTCAACATTCAACATTAAAAAACTAAAGGTCCTGTCCGATATCAGAACGGAAGTACTTGTCGGTGAACTGGATCTTCTGTGCCTCAGCAAAGCTCTTCTTCAAGGCTTCTTCCTTGTCCTTGCCGTAGCTGCTTACGCAGATGACACGACCACCGTTGGTTACTACCTGACCATCCTTCATCGCTGTACCGGAGTGGAATACTACTGAGCCTTCCACGTCATCGATGCCCTGGATAGGATAACCCTTCTTGTAAGCCTCTGGATAACCGCCGCTTACGAGCATCACGCAGACTGCAGCACGCTCATCAAACTCGATGCTGCGCTTGTCCAAGTCGCCTGCTGCTACACCCTCGAAGAGATCCACGATGTCGCTCTTCAGACGGAGCATCACGCTCTCTGTCTCAGGGTCACCCATACGGCAGTTGTACTCGATGACCATAGGCTCGCCTTCAACGTTGATCAGACCGAAGAAGATGAACCCCTTATAGTCGATGTTCTCCTCAGCAAGTCCTTCTACGGTAGGACGGATGATGCGCTCGTCAACCTTCTGCATCCACTCCTTGGTAGCGAATGGTACAGGGGTAACGCTACCCATACCGCCGGTATTCAGACCGGTATCGTGCTCGCCGATGCGCTTGTAATCCTTAGCCTCAGGCAGAATCTTGTAGTTCTTGCCGTCGGTCAATACGAATACAGAGCACTCAATGCCGCTGAGGAATTCCTCGATGACTACGCGTGCAGAAGCGTTGCCGAACATACCGCCGAGCATCTCCTTGAACTCTTTCTTAGCCTCTTCCAGGGTAGGGAGGATGAGAACGCCCTTACCGGCGCACAAACCGTCAGCCTTCAATACATAAGGAGCCTTCAGTGTCTCCAGGAATTTCAAGCCTTCCTCTACGTGCTCGCCGTCGAAAGTCTCATACTGGGCAGTAGGGATGTTGTGGCGCTTCATGAACTTCTTGGCGAAGTCCTTGCTGCCTTCCAATACGGCGCCAGCCTTTGATGGACCGATGACAGGGATGTTCTGGGTGCGAGGATCGTTCTTGAAGTCATCGTAAACACCCTTTACCAATGGGTCTTCCGGACCAACTACCACCATATCAACGCCATTTTCTACTGTGAAGTTCTTGAGCGCCTCAAAGTCGTCTGCCTTGATATCTACGTTCTCGCCGACATTCTGTGTACCGGCATTACCAGGAGCGATGAAGAGTTTCTCACACTTCTCGCTCTGAGCGATTTTCCATGCTAAGGCGTGCTCGCGGCCACCGCCTCCTAACAATAAAATTTTCATTTGCTGTAAGTTATTGTTTGTTATTTGATGTAGGAGTAAACTCCCCTTTTCGGGGGATGTTTACCCCTAGATATTTACTTGAGATAATCGAAGAAATAATTGCTGATGCGCTCATGCAGATGAGTGCTCTGATGACCTCTCATGTTGTGAGGCTCGCCAGGATAGACGAAGAAGTCTGGCTGGGTGCCTGCTGCGATGCAAGCCTTGAGGAAGGTTAGGCAGTGCTGTGGCACTACGGTCACATCGTTCAAGCCCTGGATAATCTGCAGCTTGCCCTTCAGGTTCTTTGCCTGATAGAGCAGAGAGGTCTTCCTGTAACCCTCTGGGTTGGTCTGTGGGGTGTCCATATAGCGCTCGCCATACATCACCTCGTACCAGTGCCAGTCGATTACCGGACCGCCTGCTACGCCTACCTTGAACACATCAGGGTGGTTGGTCATCAGCGAGATGGTCATGAATCCGCCGAAGCTCCAGCCGTGAACGCCAATCTTGTCAGCATCTACGTAAGGAAGCGTCTTCAGATATTCCACACCCTTCATCTGGTCTTGCATCTCAATCTGTCCGAGCTGGCGGAAGGTAGCCTGCTCGAAAGCCTTGCCACGGTTCTCGCTTCCACGGTTGTCGAGGATGAAGAGCAGATAGCCCTTTTCTGCCATGTAGGTTTCCCAACCACGGCTAGAGTAGTTCCAGCGGGCATCTACGTTGTGGGCATGAGGTCCACCATATACATATATAATGGTAGGATACTTCTTGTTTGGATCGAAGTTTACCGGTTTCACCATTCTCCAGTAGAGGTCTGTTTCGCCATCGGCAGCCTTGATGGAACCGCAGCTGTACTCAGGCACATTGTAGCCCTTCCAAGGGTTCTCGGCAGTGAAGTAAGCGGTGCGCTTGCCGTTCTCGGTATTCACGAGGGCAATCTTGCGAGGAACGGTAGGAGTAGAGTAGTTGTCGAAGACATACTGTCCGTTCTCGCTCAAAGTGGCGCTGTGCCATCCCTTGCCGCAATCATCTACCAGCGTACGCTTGCCAGTTTTTGTATCTACGGCAAAGATGTTTCTCTGGATAGGCGATTTCTCGTTGGATGCGATGATGATACTCTTGCGCTTGCTGTTGAAACCGAGCACTTCCATCACTTCCCATTTACCGGAAGTCAACTGCTTGATTTCGAGCGATTCTGTGTTGCTTGCCATGCGGCTTCCGTGCTTGCCCAGGGTGCAGAGATAGAGGTGGTTGTAACCATCCTTGCGGCTCTGCATGATGAAACTGCTGCTGTCCCAAGGCAGGAACTGGATAGGATGACATGGTTCTACATATTTCTCATCGGTCTCGCGATAGGGTTCGCCAGTCTTCTCGCCGGTTTCTGCATTGTAGGCAGTCAGACGGCAGTCGTTCTGGTCGCGGTTCAGTTCGAACATATAGATGGTCTTGCTGTCCGGACTCCATGCGATGTTGGTGAAGTAGCGGTCGGTTGGATCGCCAGCCTTCAGATAGATGGTCTTGCCGGTCATGCAGTCGAACACGCCTACGGTTACCTTGTGTGAAGTCTCGCCAGTCATCGGATACTTGTCTGGTGCAGAAGTAGCAATGCAACTCTGTGTTTCAGGATGATTGAAACCGATTTCCGGGATGTCGACCTGCGGATAGTCGGTTACCATACTCTGGTCCATGCGATAGAAGGCGAGCAGTTCGCCGTTCGGGCTCCAGAAGGTTCCCTTGCTGATACCGAACTCATCGCGGTGAACGCTCTGTCCATAAACGATTTCGCGGCTTCCGTCCTTTGAGAGCTGGAAATCGTGAGATTTCTTCTCTTTTGTCAGGGCGTTGCTGGTTACATCGAAGGTACGCACATAGAGGTTGCTGCCCTTCAGATAGGCGAATGCATTCTGCTGGGCGTTAGCCTCCAGGAGGTTCTCGCCGTCTGCAAAATTCATCTCGCTCAGCAGCTTATGCTTCTTGAAGTCTACGGTATAAGTCTTGCTGCCGTTGCTTACCATCACGATGTTCTTGCCTGCAAAAGGGAAGAGAGCATTGTAGAGGGCTCTTACCTTGATGTCCTTGGTAGGAGCAATCCACTGGTTGATGTCATTGATGCCGAAGAGTTTGGTCTCCTTGCCTGTCGTCTTGTTGACGAGATAGCAGGCATCCACATCCTGGCGAACGAGTTCATTGCCCCACCAGGTGCACCAGCGGTTCTTAGCTACCATGTTACGATAGTTGTTGCCGCCGAAGTTCAGGTCTTCCAATGTAAAGGTTTTCTCGCCTTTCTGAGCAGGAACCACGCTCTGAGCCTGTAAGTCGGTTGCATTCATAGCCATCATAATCATAGCAGCAAAAGATAATTTATAAATTGAATTCTTCAGATTCATTATATTCTTTACTTTACTTTATCGGGTTTACCACCCATGCGTCGTGAAACACGACGTATGGGTAGTATGTCTCTTTAATCCTCGTCGTCGAAGTCAACGCTGAAGTTCTTCTTGCCTCCGCGCTTGCCTCCGAAATCACGGCCACCACGTTTGTCGCCTTTGAAGCCACCACGCTTGTCGCCTTTCTCGAAACGCTTTCCGTCGCGCTTGCCACCGAAGTCACGGCCACCCTTGCGGTCGCCCTTAAAGCTGCGGCTTCCACGCTTGTCATCGTCGTCATCGTTGCGTCGACCGCCACCGATACGTGAACGGCCGCCCTTATGGAACTCAGCACGCTTCTTCTCGAAGTCTTCCAGGCGGTGAGTATGGAACTTGAAAGAACGGATATCGTCCTCCTCGTTTTCAGTCTCCTCGCTAACACGCTTCTTGAATTCACGCTCCTTCTTGAAACGGTGCTTCTGAGCCATCTCGCTCTTCTCGCGCTCTGTCTTCACAATACCGCCTTCAGAACGGAAGTCCTTCATCTTGCCGTCGAACATCACATACTTGCGGAATTCGCACTCCAAGCTTCCGTTGAATACAGGAATCTTGATAGATGGTTTCAGACCAATCTGCTCGAAGCACTCCTCGCGGTAGCTCAATACCCAAGCCTCGTTGCCGGCAAAAGCCTTCTTGAAACGCTCACCTATCATCTTGTAGGTGTTCAGAAGGTTAGGGGTAGAGATGCGCTCGCCGTATGGAGGGTTCATCACGATGATGCTCTTCTCTGCTGGCTGGGTGAAGTCCTTGAAGTCCTGCTGGGCGATGGTGATATCCTTGCTCAGTCCGGCAGCACGCACGTTGAGGTTGGCTGTGTTCACCGCCTTCATATCTACATCATATCCGTAGATGTGGTGCTCGAACTCGCGCTCCTGAGAGTCGTCGTTATAGATCATATCGAAGAGATCCTGGTCGAAATCGTTCCACTTCTCGAAGGCAAACTCCTTGCGGAATACACCTGGAGAGATATTGCGGGCGATGAGGGCAGCTTCGATGGCGATGGTACCTGAACCACACATCGGGTCGATGAAATCGCATTCGCCCTTCCAGCCGGTCATCAGAATCATACCTGCAGCGAGAACCTCGTTCAGAGGAGCCTCTACCTGCTCCTGGCGGTAGCCACGGCGGTGCAGACTCTCACCACTCGAATCGAGACTCAAGGTGGCATTGTCTTCTGCAATGTGGATGTTGAGGCGGATATCCGGGTTAGATACGCTGATATTTGGACGTGTACCCTGCTTCTCGCGGAACCAGTCAACAATCGCATCCTTTACCTTGTAGGTTACGAAGCGTGAGTTGCGGAACTCCTCTGAGTAGACTACTGAGTCAACAGAGAAAGTCTTCTTCACGTCTAAGATGTCATCCCACTTGATCTTCTGAATCTGATCATACACCTCTTCAGCGCTTCTAGCCTTGAAGTGCTTGATAGGCTTTAAGATACGGATGGCTGTGTGCAACTGGAAGTTAGCACGATACATCATTTCCTTGTCGCCTGTGAAAGACACCATGCGGCGACCGATCTGTACATTATTGGCACCCAACTGGGTGAGCTCTTCAGCCAAGACAGGCTCGAGGCCCATGAAGGTCTTGGCAATGAGTTCAAATTCCTGTTCCATTATTGAATTCTATATCTAATAAACTTTGTTTTTCTTTTTTATATTTCTTTGTTTTCGGTTTCATATCCTTGGTAACCCATACGTTGGCTCCCACTACGCAGCCTTCTCCGATGGTGATGCGACCGAGGATGGTGGCATTGGCGTAGACGATGACATCATTTTCGAGGATAGGGTGGCGAGGGATTCCCTTGATAGGGTTGCCGTCCTTATCGAGAGGGAAACTCTTGGCTCCGAGGGTTACACCCTGGTAGAGTTTCACATTGTCGCCGATGATGCAGGTAGCTCCAATCACCACACCCGTACCGTGGTCGATGGTGAAGTGCTTGCCGATGGTAGCCTCCGGGTTAATATCAATACCGGTTTCCGAATGCGCCAGCTCAGTCATCATTCTCGGAATGAGCGGCACTCCCAGTTCGTGCAGCACGTGAGCGATGCGGTAGTTGGTAATCGCCTTGATGACCGGGTAGCAGGAGATGATTTCTCCGTGGCTCATGGCAGCCGGGTCGCCCTCGTAGGCAGCCTCTACATCGGTAGCCAGAATCTTGCGCAGTCTTGGAAACTCCATGATGACCTTGGCTGCAATCACGCCTGCCTTGGCACGCTGGTGCTGCAGTTCTGCCTGGGTTTCCGTTTCGCAGTCGTTGGCGAAGCAGAGACCGGCGAGAATCTGCTCTGACAGCATCTCATAGAGTTTCTCTACTCTTACTCCAATATGATATTTGATGGTTGAGATATTTACTGAAGAATTGCCGAAATATCCCGGAAAGAGGATAGAACGGGACAAACTGATGATTTCTTCGAGCGCCTTGCCCGAAGGAAGTGGATTCCCGTCTCGATGCTGATGGAAGAGACCCTTCAAAGATTCGGCGCTCGAAAGCTCCTCGATGGTCTCTGTCAGCTGATGAGTTAATGTATCTTTACTCATTTTTCTTAATGTCTCAATAAATTTGAGTGCAAAGATACGATTATTTTCTTGAATGACAAAGAAATAGCTGCGGTTTTTTGTATTTTTTAGAGTGATTTTTTGAGGGATGAAAGACGGAAAGACCCATGTACGGTGTTTTACCGTACATGGGTCTGGCTTGTCTTATTTTGCGATGCTGTCCAGGAAGAGGAGCAGTCGGTTGGTGACGTTTACCTCTGAAACACCGGAATCGAAGTCGAGCGATACGAGGTTGAGTGAAGGGAACCGGTCGTGGAGACGTTTCTCGATGCCCTTGGAAATCACGTGGTTAGCGATGCAACCGAAAGGCTGGAGCGAGATGATGTTGTTTACGCCATCACGGATGTAACCTACGATGTCGGCAGGCAGAAGCCAGCCTTCGCCAAACTGGGCTGCGAGTGAAACCAGTCCCTGTACGTCCTTCGCATCATCATAGATATTGGTGAACGGACGGAAGTAGCGGAACTTGCCGGCTGCCTTGTTTACCTGGCGCAATCTTCTGCCTATCAGCGCCTGATAAGCGCCCTTGATGATGAAATCGGGCACTTTGGTGCAACTCAGCCGCATGTGTTTCTGTATCTCTACATTTACAAATTCCTGCAGGAAGAAGGGGGCAAGCAGAGGCGGAACCACCTCTATGCCGCGCGAGATGATGTTCTGCTCCAGGAACTGGTGGGCGAAAGGATTGAACTTCAGGAAGATTTCGCCAACGATTCCTACCTTCGGCAGTTCTCTGTCGAGGGTCATCTGGTTGAATTCTTCGGCTGCCTGTTCCAGGAGTCGGATAAGTCCTTTGGCTGAATTCTGGGCGATAGGTCCGTCTATCAGCTGCATGTATTTATCGCGCAACTCTCTGGCAATGCCCGGTTTACGCTCTCTTACGATGCAGGCGTTGTACATTTCGTTGATTGCATCGCCATAGAAAATGGCGGTAACGATAATCTGACTGTATTTCAGCCAAGGCACATTGAAGCCGTCCTGCTCGTTGTAGTCTTGCTTGTCGTCTGTTGAGCCTGATGCTTCGCCTGTTGAGGCTGTTACACCGAGCGTGAGCAGCGGAATATCCTGGAATCCATTGGAAATCATCGCACGCTTGATGAGACCGGCGTAGTTGGTTGCGCGACACTGGCCGCCCGTCTGACTCATCACTACTGCCGTATTATTCAGGTCGTATCTGCCTGATTTCAAGGCTTTGATGATGTCGCCGACGATGAGTGTCGCCGGATAACAGACTTCGTTGTTGGCAAACTTCAAGCCGAGTTCGGCGCTTACCTCATTGCTCATCGGAAGTACCTCTACATCATAGCCTATCAGTTTCAGAATAGGCGGAATGATAGGGGTGAGGTATTCGGTCATGAAAGGAGCGAGAATCTTGCGATGAATATCCTGCTTGGTGAATACCTTGGTCTGTTGTAAATGTTGAATGTTGAGTGTTGAATGTTGAATTTCTTCAGCTGTTGAATTTTTCACTCTTCGTTCTTCACTCTTCACTTCCTTTACTCCCTTCAGGCTTTCTATCAGCGAGCGGACACGGAGTTTCAATGAGCCGATATTGCTCACATCATCTATCTTCAGCAGCGTGAAAGGCTTGTTGTGGCGCTTCATGATGTCGCGAATCTCGTCCTGGATAAAACTGTCAGGACCGCAGCCGAAGCTGGTCATCTGGACGAAATGAACCTCATCGCCCTGTTCGGCTGCCCATTGTGCTGCCTTCAGAATGCGGTTCATATACGCCCATTGCTTCACGAGATAAGTCTCTGGCTGACAGTTGTATGCTTCGTTGTTGTCTTGGCTGGCTAATGCTGCCTCGTTTCTTTCTGCCGCCAGGTTCTCCAGATTGAATTCTTTGAAATCTGCAAAGAGATTACCCCGGGCGATGTCTTCGCTGATGACGTTGACTCCTAGATTGGCTATCATCTCGCTCAGCTTGTGCTGAATCAGCGGGTCAGTATGATAAGGACGGCCCGCCAGCAGAATCGTAAGTCCCTTGTTCGGCTTCTGAGCCTCTGTTTCTTCATTTTTCAGAATCTCCCAGCCCTGTTTCTTGATTTCGGCAGCATATACTGCCTGAGCATAGAGAGCCTCTCTCAGCGCTTTACGGGCAGTCTTCTTTCTTACTCCCAGTTGCTTGAGATAATCGGTAATCTGTTTTTCCAGCGCCTTAGGCTGGGCAAAGTTGATGACGGGCGTATCGATTGGTTTCTTCAGATTGATGACCGACTTGATGACATCGCTGTAGCCCGAAACGACAGGACAGTTGAAGCTGTTCAGCGTATTCTTCGGGTCGTCATTATGTTCATAAACCACGTATGGCATGAGGATGCGGTCTACCTTCGGGTTCTCGTTGAGTTCCTTCAGATGACTGTGAGCCAGTTTAGCCGGGAAGCAGATATTGTCGCTCATCACCGTATTCAAGGCTCCTTCATACTGGCTGAAAGTGGAATCGGAAGAGAGAATCACGTCCAATCCTGCTGCCCGGAGCAGCGCATTCCAGAACGGATATTCCTCGTACATGTTGAGGATGCGAGGAATGCCTACTTTGATGCTGTGTTTTACAGCGTCAAGTGGGTTAACTGTCTCTCTGTCAAATAGTAAACTATATTTATATTCGTAGATATTTTTGGCTTTTATCCCGTTTGCTCCCTTGTTGTTGAACACACGCTCACACTTGTTTCCGGAGTAGAACTTGTTGCCGCCGGCAAAGGTGTAGCGGGAAACATAACAATGGTTTTCGCAGCCTTTGCATTGCAGCTGTTTGGTTTCATAATGAGCCAGATTCTGGAGATCATCGATGGATCTTGATGAGGCAGGGGGCGTATCTTCTGCAGAAGTGCGATGTTTATAATCAGCCGCCGCATGAAGGGCACAGCCGTAGGCGCCCATCAGTTCCGGCATGTTGCTTCGTGCCACTTCGGTATGGGTGAGCAACTCAAATGCTCTTACCACCGCATCGTTTCTCATCGTACCACCCTGCACAACGATTTTGCCTCCAAGGTTCTCATTACCATGGAGTTTCAATACCTTATAAAGACAGTTCTTGATGACCGAATAAGAGATTCCGGCAGAAATATCAGCTACAGATGCGCCCTCTCTGAGCACCTGTTTTACCTTCGAGTTCATGAAGACGGTGCAGCGGGTTCCCAGGTCGCAGGGAGCCTTCGACTGGCAGGCGAGTTGAGCAAAATCGCCTACAGAATAACCCATATTGTTGGCAAAGGTCTGGATGAATGTTCCGCAGCCCGAACTGCAAGCCTCGTTGAGTTCCATGCGCACCACAGCCCCTTTCTCAACGAAGATTGCCTTCATGTCCTGTCCGCCGATGTCCAGGATAAAACTCACGTCAGGCATGAGTGAGGCAGCTGCTCTTTCGTGCGCCATTGTTTCGATAATGCCGCTGTCGAGGCCGAAAGCCGCCTTGATGAGTTCTTCGCCGTAACCTGTAGAGCAGGAGCCTACGATTTCCAGTTCAGCGCCTCGCAATGCAGCTTCCTGCTTCAGGGTGTTCAGTCCATCCGCTACTGCCTTGATCGGATTTCCCAGGTTCAGGCGGTAATTGGTAAAGACAATATCTCCCGTAGGTGTCTCCGCATTCACCCTTACCGCAACAATCTTCGTCGTAGTAGAGCCCGAGTCAATACCAATCACAACCTGCTGTTTTCCTTTATTCAGCGGTTGGGTTTCCGTAGCGAATTTCGTTTTTGATTTGAGCCATTCCTGGTGCTCTTTCTCATTCTTGAACAGAGGCAGCAGACTGCTGGTCCATTCCGTTTGTATTTCTTTTTTCATCCGGCTTCTGAGAACAGATACTGAGGCTGCAGAATCTGCCGATTTAGCCCGGTAAGCACAGCCCAGAGCCGGAATGAGATTGCTGTTTCCGGATACGATGAAATCGTTTGGAGAGAGATGGAGATAATCGCAGAAAGCCTCGCGGAGAGCCGGAAGAAAGGTCAGCGGGCCGCCGCAGAGCAGGATAGGAGCCTCGAAACTGATGCCGTGAGAAAGCGTAACCACCGTCTGTACGGCGATGGAATGGAAGATGCTGGCTGCAATATCTGCTTCGGGCAGATTGCGCGCCATCAGGTTCTGGATGTCGGTCTTGGCGAATACGCCGCAGCGGGCAGCCATCGGATAAACGTGCTCTGCCTTCATCGCCAACTCGCTCATCTTCTGGTTCTCTACGCCCATCAGCACACTCATCTGGTCGATGAAAGCACCCGTTCCGCCGGCACAGTTGCCGTTCATGCGCAGTTCCATATTTCCGTTTTCCTTGAAGAAGATAACCTTCGCGTCCTCGCCACCAATATCGATGAGCGCTTTCGCCTCAGGATGGGCAGTACGGGCATAGACCGATGCAGCCACCACCTCCTGTACAAACTCCGCCTGGAGCTGTTCGGCAGTAGCCATTCCTACGCTTCCCGTTACGCAGATTCTAGCCTCTGCATCGCCCGTGAAGGCTAAAATCTCATCGAAATATTGCGACACAAGTTTGTTGACACGAGCGTTGTGGCGTTCGTATTTTGAGTAAATTACCCGGTTATCGCTGTCGATAACGGCTATTTTGGCTGTCGTAGAGCCAACGTCCAATCCTATGTAATAAGTTTTCTCCATTTCTCTTATCTCAAGTATTTCTCTTATCTTCTAGTATCTTCTTCAAGTTTCGCAAGTTTTGCTCCACACGCCCTGAAAGGGCAGAAGCTCCTAGCCCAGGGCATCGCCCTGGGTTCTTATGGGCGCAACCCTGTCGCCCTGTAAGGGCAAAAGCTTTAAAGAACCGGGCTATTTACAAGGCTTTTGCCCTTACAGGGCGCCTTGCTGATTGCTATTATACCCAGGGCGCTGCCCTGGGCTAGGAGCTTTTGGGCCTTCAGCCCGTACTTAAACCACATGCGAAACTTCTAGTATCTTCTTGTTATTGGCTTTTCCCAAGTTCCATCTGCTCTCTTCTCATATCCCTGAAAGCGCTCCAGGCTATCGGAACCGCAACGGCAAACGAGCAGCAATCTGCCCACATCTGACACATCTCCACGCCCAGCAATCCGAAGAAATAGGGGAGGATGAAGATGAGCGGAATGAAGAAAAGTCCGCTTCGTGCTGCCGCTACGATGTTGGCTCTCACCGGTTTACGGATGGTCTGCATCAGCATGTTGGTGAGCACGATGCTGGCTACGAGTGGAAAACTGAGCACCTGCCATCGCAAAGCCACCGAACCTACGGCTACAACCGCTGCATCATCGCGGAAAATACTGATGATGGAAGTTGAGAAGATGAAGCCGAGAAGGGCACAGACGCCGAGGAAAACCGTGCCGCATTTGATGCAGAAAAAGTAGGCTTCCTTTACGCGGTCGTAGAGTTTGGCACCGTAGCAGAATCCGCAGAGCGGCTGGAATCCCTGACCCAGACCGATGACCATCGCATAGGTGAAGAAGGAGATGCGGGTAACGATGCTCATGCCCGCAATGGCTGCATCGCCAAACGCACCTGCTGCCACATTGAGCATCAGCGTAGCGATACTTCCCAGTCCCTGTCTTGACAGCGAAGGGGTTCCGCCGAAGATAATCTCCTTGGCAAAGGTGCGGGTAGGGGTGAAATTGCTGAGACGAATGCGGATGTTCTCGCCTTTATGCGTCATCCAAAACAGCATGGCGCAGCCGAAACACTGGCTGATGAGGGTGGCTACGGCGGCTCCGGTAATGCCCAGCTGGAAGTAGAGAATGAGCAGAGGAGCCAGAATCAGATTGAGCAGCACACCCGATATGATGCCTTTCATCGCATACATCGCATTGCCCTGGAAGCGCATCAGGTTATTCAGCGTAAGCGAGGTGGTCATAAAGGGAGCACCCAGCAGGATAATGCCCAGATAGCGTTCTGTATAAGGAAGAATGGTGGGTGTAGAACCCATCAGAAGGCAGAGCGGAGTGAGGAACACATGACCCAGAATGGCGATGAGGAGACCGGTAAGAAAACTCAGCACAAAGCCCGTGGCTGCCATCTTCTGTGCCTGTTCCGTATGTTTGGCGCCCAACTGTCGCGAAACATAATTGCCTGCACCATGGCCAAACAAGAAACCAATCGCCTGGATAACAGCCATTGCTGCAAAGGAAACGCCTACCGCTGCCACACTCTGCGTGTTGATGCTGCCCACGAAATAGGTGTCGGCGAGATTGTACATGCTCGTCGACAGCATACTGATAATCGTTGGTATGGCCATCGTAAAAATCACATGATGCACAGGGGCATGAGTGAGGAACGTATAGTTGTCTCTTTTCTCTTTCTTCATAACTTAATGATGCTCTTTTGGGGCATTTCAATCTGCAAAGGTACATAAATATCCACAAAGTTGGACAATAATGAACCAACTTTTATAAATTTATAAGAAAAGAGTTGCATTATTCATAAAAATATCGTATTTTTGCACCGCAATTGAATATATATACAAAAAACAGATTACTAATGAATGATGAGATAAGAATCATACCGGTAACAACAAAAAAGGGGTTGAAAACCTTCATTCAGTTTCATTATGATCTCTACAGAGACCATAAGTATGCCATTCCTTTTTTGCGTTTTGACGAGATGAATACGCTGGACCCAAAGAAGAATCCTGCCTTTGAATTCTGCAAGGCACAATACTTTCTGGCGGTTGACAGCGAGGCTCGTATCGTGGGTAGAATTGCTGCCATTATCAACCATCGTGCCAACGAACAGTGGAACAAAAAGCAGGTTCGCTTCGGCTGGTTCGATTTCGTGGATAATGTTGCGGTTTCCTGTGCCTTGTTGCGTGCGGTAGAAAACTGGGGCAAGAGCAAGGGAATGAACGAATGCGTAGGTCCGCTCGGATTTACGGATATGGACCGTGAAGGCTTGCTCATCGAGGGCTTCGACCGGAAGTCTACGATGTATATCAATTACAATTATCCTTATTACAAGACGCATCTGGAGAGTTATCCGCTCTATGAGAAGGATAACGACTGGCTGGAGTACCGCATCAGGATTCCGGAAGTGACGCCGGCTAAGTTTGCCAAGACTGCCCAGATGATAGAGAGCCGATATAATCTGCATGTGCATAAGTTTACCCGCCGTGAACTGACCTCGGGAGGAATGGGTAGGAAGGTGTTCGAAATCGTGAACGAAACTTACAAGAATCTCTATGATTTCCAGCAGCTTACGGAGAAGCAGATAGATGAATATGTAAATACTTATATCAAGAAGGCTGACTTGAACCTGGTAACGGGTGTGGTGGATGGCAACGCTGGCAACAAGCTGGTAGCCTTTGGTGTTTCCTTCCCTTCGTTTACCGATGCGCTGCGCGAGATAGGCGATGGCAAGCTTTTCCCTACGGGTTGGCTGAAGGTGCTGAAGGTTCTGAAGTGGCACAAGACGGATACGGTAGATTTGCTCTTGATTGGTGTTCTTCCGGAATATCGCAAGAAGGGAGCCAACGCGCTTATTTTTGCCGATCTGATAGAGCAGTATCGCCGTTATGGCTTTAAATGGGCTGAGGCAATGCCGCAGATGGAGACCAATACCGGTGTTCAGAGCCAGTGGCAGTATCTGGAGAGCGAACAGCATCGCCGTCATCGCTGCTATAAGAAGAAGATTTAAAAGTCTCTGTTTTGAGCCGTTTAGGCGTAAAAAAGATAAAAAATAGGCTAAAAAGTTAAGAAAACTAACTCATAGTTTTGTGGTTCTCAACTCATAGCTTTCCGGTTAGTAACTCATAGCTTTCCGGTTGAGAAAATTAAGAATGCATCGCGATAGGATGAAAAATGGCTGTAAAATGGCTGTTTTTTCCATCGCGATGCATTATTTTTTGCGTCGCGACGCACATTTATTTCCGTCGCGACGCACCAATTCTTCCGTCGCGACGCATTAATTGCCCCCTCGTGAGGCGTCATTGAAGCCTCCCGCTGGTCATCATTTAAGCCTCTTATTTGTCTTAATATAAGGCACTTATCGGTCTTAATATAAGGCACTCATCAAGATAAAAAGATGCGCTCTGGAAAAAGAAAATTAAGATGGGGGTTAACAGGTTAACAGTTAACACCCCAAAAATGCATACTTCCATCCACACACTTATATAAAAATAAGTATATATATTATTATATAATAAGGTACGCGAGGGGGACCATGCAAAAAACAGCTGTTAACTGTTAACCCTGTTAACCCCCAATGAAAAAGTTGATAGTTTATAGTTGATAGTTAATAGGGCTTAGGCGTTTGCAAGATTGCTATAAACTATAAACTTTCAACTATAAACTATCAACTATAAACTATCAACTATCAACTTAAATATAGTATTCTGCCGAATCAACCAAACCGGCTCTCAGTGCATATTTCGTAGCCTCGTGAACGTTGTTTACGCCCAGCTTGCGGAATATGTTCTTGCGGTGGGTATTGACCGTATGGAAGCTGGAAAAGCGCTTCTCGGCTATTTCTTTCGTCGTCATTCCCAGCGCAATGTCTTTCAGAATCTCTGTCTCGCTCTTGGTGAGGTTGATTTTCTCCTGCTCCTCCTGTTTCGGAGCCAGAAGTACCTCCATCATGCGCTGGCAGACAAAACGGTTGCTTGCCACACAAAAACGTATCGCCTCCTTGATTTCCATTAGCGAACACTCCTTCAGCAATACGCTGAACTGCGTACTGCTGGCGATGAGAATCTTCACGAAATCGGCACTCAGATCCTCACTGAACAATAGCCAGCGCGTATATGGAAAACGCTGGTTTAAAATAAGTAACTCGGCAGCATCATTGATGTCGAAAAGGGTGTAATCGAGTATTACAACCGTATCCTCATTCTCCTTTAAGGCAAGCATCAGCTCTGCCTTGTCTTCGATGGTCCGGGTTTCCAAACCCTCCATCTTGCTGATCACATAGCTCAATCCGGCTCTTGTGATGTCCTGTTTGTCTGCTAGTAGAATCTTCATTGTGTTTACTCTCTTATATGTTGTTTATATATATACGCAGATGCCTTGATGCAATAAAAATACTGCATCAAGGCATCTTTTTTCTTATTAGAATGACATGAGGAAGCCCATACGGATGCCCCATTTTGAGATGTTTGCATGGTCATTATAGTTGAGGCGGCGAACATAATCGATTCCGAAGAACTTGAAGATGTTGTGCACGCCGGCTACAAACTCCCAGTATGGCGTCTTGCCAAAGGTATAGGAGTTGGTAGGGAACTTGAAGAGCTTCTCATCATTGATGTTCTTGCTCGGGTCGTTCTTGCTGGTCAAATCGCCCCATACACCCTTGATGGCTACATATTCACGCCACTTCAGCTTCTTGATGAGCGGAATGCGGTTGAGCAGCTTGCCGTTCATATCCCAGGCTACTGACCAGAACAGCTGGCGGTCGCTCAGGAACTCCCAGTCCTTCATCATGCTGATGGTTGCCTCCTGCTCGAAGAGAGAGAGGTTGACCGGTGGCTGGATGAGCATGGTGAAAGGCACTTTGCTCCACTGCGCCTTGCCCACGATGTTGAAATCCATATAACCGAAGCTTCCCAGCCACTGGCGCTTGTAAATGCCCAGCGTGGTGAGGTTGCTCTGATACTGGCCGCCCATGAATCCGTCTAAGCCCATGGTGTGGCGGAGCGAGATTTCAGGACTGTCGAGGTTGATTGGCAGGCGCTGCTGCTTGGTGTTGACATAGGTGACACCCGGGTTGTAATCTAAGCCTACACTTGCCTCTGTGGTGCGTATCTTGCGTATTTCCTCGCCGTCGCTCACTCTGTAGTAGTGGAGATTGCCCACGGTGCGGTTGCTCTGCCAGCGGAGGCTGGTATCGAAGCGGAAACCCCAGTCGGTTTCGTAGGTGAAGGTCACCTTCTGGCGGTGATACTGATACATCTGGTCCTGCGTGGTGGCACGGAGGGTCATGAAGAAGTTGTCCTTGTTGTGCAGCAGGTTATCATCGGATGGAGATGTAATATCATGCCCCAGCTCGAAGGTAAGCTTGCGCATCGGGAATTCGAACGGACTGTTCTTCTTCTTGTTGAACGAATAGGTGAGCACATGACCGTAATACCACTTGTTGCTCTTCAGACCGTAGGCGCCGTAACCATCCCAGAAGAAGTGGGGGTTGAGGGCTGCCATCGTTCTGCCCGCCAGACGCAGGCGCACACCGTCTACGTAGTTGTTGGAGAGGAACGTGTTGATAGGTCCCAGGTCGAAGAGGCTGCGGCGGTCGTTGATGATGCTGTCTCTTTCAACACCCAGACTGTCTTTCACCGTTACCTTCTTGCCCTTGGTATGAGCCACTTCCACATAGTTCTCCATCAGGGCTCTCACACCGAAGATGATGTATTTGAATCCCTTGGAGTTCTCCATGCGGTGGATAAAGCTGTCCATCGATGATTCACTCTTCGTGAGGTCCACCTGTCGGTATTTGTTCCAGTAAGCCTCATCGCGGTTCATTGCATCCATATCGTGCCTGATCTTCGCCTTGCCCTTGAAGAGCTGCTTCGGCAAGGCATCGAAGGCATAATCGGTGATTCGCGTGTTTCGCACCACCAGCAGGTCCTGAAGGAGCTTGTTGACGTGCAGTTCGGCTATCATATCGTCTTTAGAGAGCACCCACTCGCCGTTGTCGAGTTTGGTGTACTCCTGTTCAATCTTCATGTCAGTAACCCAGTTTACATCGCTGTTGTGAGGCATGTAGAGGTTACATTTCTTTACGTGCAGGCTGCTGTCGGCAAGCACATAGAGCTCGCCTCGGAATCCGAAGTCCTGGCTGTTAGCTGGGATAAACTGCAGATGGTAGCACAGGTCTCTTTCCACATACACCGTATCTTCGATGTAATAATGGTAGAAGCTGATGGCTGTTCTGCCGATAGGAGATGGGAAGGGATACTGCAGCAGGCGCACGTAATCATCGTAGATGTCCACATCGGTGAACACCTCTTTCAGGGCGGTGTTGAGAATCTCTCCGGTCTGGATTACCTGTCCGATTCCATTGCTCTGCTGACCCTTGATGATGTCCTTTTCGGTCTTCGGATCTTTGCGGTAAATATGCTGTGAAACCGTCTCGTCGATGCTGACAGGCAGGGTGAGCTTTCCGTTGTACGGAGAGGTTTCTACCTGGTCGAGGAGATACTGGCGGCGCTGGAAGAACTTGCTTTCGAGCTGTTCTTTCTTCAGGTCGTTGAGCGCGAGCGTAATCTTCTGATACTTATCATATTGCACATAGTCGTGGTTGCTCAAATCGCTCTTTTTCTTGGCAGCAATCACGCGCCGCATCAGTTCTACGGCAGGATTATCCTTACGCTTGTAGCGGCCTTTTTTCGATTTTACCACCACTTCGGTAAGTTTGTGAGTATCGTCTTTCAGCTTGATTTCCAGGAAGTTGGTCTTTTCGTCAACCTTCACCGATGTGCTCTTGTAGCTCAGTGCGCTTACGGTGAGCATGAGTCCCGGCTTCTTTTCGATGGTAAACTTACCTTCTCCGTTGCTTGAAACTGCGATTTTATGTCCTTTGTATTGCACGCTTGCATACGGTACGGCAAAACCGTCGTCATCAATGACACGGCCTGTTATCTTCTGCTGAGCCATCATCTGAAGTGTAGAAATCATCAGAAGGATGACTGTAAAATACAACTTTTTAATACCTTTCATTTTTTTATACCTTATTATATATAGGGGCTCTCCGCCCATGATTTAATGCTTTCAGGATGCAAAGTTATAACATTATTCGTAAATAGACGCAAAAACCTATTCATTATTTCAGTTTTTTATGAGATTTTCAGAAAAAGGCTTCCATGCAGTTCCTTCTGCTGCCTGTTCTTGCTCTTCGCCGTGCGAGCCTGAGTGGTATAAAACCCCTTCATATTGCTCTATTTCACCTTTTTATCTGTCAATATATGATGAAATTCCGAAAAATATAAGAAAACTATTTGGTTAATTTAATTTTTTAGCGTAATTTTGCACACTGAAATTTAAAGAAGAAACGCCCTTCTGCGGGCTTATTAAACATTAAGAGAATGAATAACAAGGGAAATCTTACCGACGAGCGGCCTCCTTTGCTGCCCGTCATCATAGGCACCGGTTTCGGCAGTGGCTTCTGGCCTTGGGGACCGGGAACGGCTGGCTCTGTATTGGCAACCCTCATCTGGGCAGCCCTGGCTTACGGACTCGGTATTACGGGCGAGAGTCTGCAGAGTATCACCTTCTTTCTCGTCATTGTTTCCACTATTCTGGGCACTTGGGCAACAGCGCAGTTGCAGCCTTACTGGGGTGAGGATCCCAGCCGTGTGGTCATCGATGAGATGGCTGGCGTGTGGATTCCCCTGTCGTTGCTGACCCCGCTTACGGCTCAGGGCGAAGTGAAAGATGCCTGGTGGTGGGCATTGGTGGCACTTGTTCTCTTCCGCTTCTTTGATATGGTGAAACCGCTGGGCATCAAGAAACTGGATAACAGGCAGGGCGCCTTCTATGTGATGGCTGATGATCTGCTGGGCGGCTTCTATGCAGCCGTTTCTTTAATCATCATCAAAATCATACTGGTTTCGGCTGGAATCATCTAGTCTGGCATTTCTTAAAGAAACAAATTCTTAAACAGACATTTCTTAAACAGACAATAAAAAATAGATAAAAATATGAATTATAGAGATTTCTTACAAAAAGTTATCTATGCCATCATCAATCCACTTATCAAGGGGATGATAGCAGTAGGTATTACTCCTAACATTGTCACCTTCGTAGGATTCCTGGGCAATATCGTGGCAGCCGGTTTCTTCCTCGATGCTGCATGGATGCTCGGAACTGAGCAGGCTGATTATGCATCTTGCATGGTTACTGTAGGATGGGGTGGATTCATCATCCTTGCAGCCGGTCTCTTCGATATGATGGATGGCCGTCTGGCTCGTATGAGCGGCAAGAGCAGTCTCTTCGGTGCACTCTGGGATTCTACACTCGACCGCTACAGCGAACTGGTAAGTCTCTTTGGCATCTGCCTCATCTTCGTACGTATGCAGGGTGATATGACCTGGTTCTGGATGAGCGTAGTCACCTTTGCAGCGATGATCGGTTCTGTGATGGTAAGTTATGTCCGTGCCCGTGCCGAGGGTTTGGATATTGAGTGCAAAGTAGGTTTCATGCAGCGTCCTGAGCGCGTTGTCGTTACTGCCGTTACTGCTATGATTACCGGCTTTACAGGCAATATCTGGTGGCTGGCTGGCGGAATGATTCTGATTGCCGTTCTGGCAAACATCACCGCTTTCTGGCGCATCTGGCATTGTTATGTTGTGATGAACGCTCATAAATAATAAACTCAAGTTCTATCAATAAAAAAGTAGAAAAAAGTGTTTAGTATCTATCTGATTATCCTCCTGGCGGTACTCGCAGCCTGGAAGAAGACACGCCGTTTTGCCTTCTATTTTCTGCCTTGGTTCCTCTTTGGAATCATCTACGATTCGATGCGCCTTTATCCTAACTATATGGTGAACGATATTGACGTGGCGAATCTCTATCATGCAGAAAAGTCGCTCTTCGGCATTGCTGCTTCATCCAGCGCAGAACTGCAGGCTGTAGCCGACCATAGCCAGCTGATGATTCCGGGCGAATACTTCAAGGTTCACCATTGCGGTTTTGCTGATTTCTGGGCAGGCATCTTCTATCTCTGCTGGGTTCCGGTGCCTATCGCCTTTGCTCTTTATCTGTATCTTACGAAACAGCTTAACTGGTTTAGGCGTTTCTCCTGGGCTTTCCTGCTGGTGAATGTCATCGGTTTCATCGGCTATTACATCTATCCGGCAGCTCCGCCCTGGTATGCGATGAACTATGGCTTCAAGGCTGTGCTCAATACACCGGGCAATGTGGCTGGTCTGGGCAGATGGGACGCAATGACCGGACTGCACGTGTTCCACGGACTCTACGGCAAGAATGCCAATGTCTTTGCTGCCGTGCCTAGCCTGCATGCTGCCTATATGTTCCTCACTACGATTTATGCTGTGATGAGCCGTAAACGCTGGTATACGGTGGTGCTCTTCGCCTGCATCTGTCTGGGCATCTGGTGGACGGCAGTCTATTCCGGTCATCATTATATCATCGATGTCATGTTGGGTATTCTTACTACGATAGTAGGCGTACTGCTAATGGAATCCAAGAGAATATGGGCAAGATTAAAGAAGAACTCGTAACCTTCGGCAAGGCGGAACTGACCGCCTCCTGCGCCTCTGTGATAGACTTCGGACTGGCATTCTTCCTCTCAGATATCATCGGCATTTATTACGGACTTGCCAATGCGCTGGGAGTGATAAGTGGCGGCATTACCAACTGCATACTGAATTACCGTTATGTGTTCGGCGATTCCAAGAGCAAGAAAAAGAGTGTCGCCTGGCGCTATTTTATCATCTGGGGCATCAGCTGGATGCTCAATTCGGGCGGCACTATCGCCCTGACCGAATTTCTGAATGCGCACGAACATATTCAGCTGCATTATATGATTCCGAAGAGTATTGTATCTCTGCTGGTAGCGATATTCGTCAACTATCCCGGACAGAAGAAATTTGTTTTTAAGCAGTAATAACCATATCAGATGGGGGCAGTATTCAGTATGTGCCCTCATCTTTTTTTGTATCCTATCAGGTAATCTGCTGACATCGGGACATAAAAAAAAGAGTTTGGATTGTCTCCCGACATTCCAAACCCACGCTTGTTTCTAACTAACTTATTATCAACTATTCATTACTTTTCAGGTTGCAAAATTACGAGTTTTTTCTTATAAAATAAATTTTTTCAGAAAAATAATAACGTAAACGTTTGCGTTTTCGAAAGAAATTGTTATCTTTGCAAAGAATTCACTAACTTTGCTGTCGGAAAGACAAAATATGCAGAATTTGTGAATACAAAATGTATATCGATAATAAGCATAAACTGAATATGAAACAACGAAGAACATCTTTGAAAGACCTCGCCGACCGACTTGGCGTCAGCATAGCAACTGTATCTAGAGCCCTGCGAAACAGCCATGAAGTGGGTGAGGAGATGACTCAAAAGGTGAAAAGCCTTGCCAAGGAGCTCAATTATCGACCAAACCCCTTTGCACAGAGCCTCAGAAAAGAAGCACCTAGGGTGATTGGTGTAATTGTGCCAAACCTGGTGACTCATTATTATGCTGCCGTGCTGGATGGTATAGAAGATTATGCCGTAAGGAATGGTTATTCGGTGATCAGCGCCAATAGCCACGAGAATACAGAACACGAGAAGAGAGCGGTAGAAAACTTCCTGAATATGCATGTGGAAGGCATCATCGCCTGTCTGGCACAGGATACGGTCGACTATTCTCATTTCGAGCAGTTGCATAAGATGGGAGTTCCACTGGTGTTCTTTGCCCGTTGTTGCTTAGAAGATAAGTTCTCCCAGGTAGTAGGCAATGGTGATGTTGTAGCCCAGGAGGCTACCCAGCATATGATAGATACCGGTTCGCGCCGCATCGCCTTCATCGGCGGTCCAAACCATCTTGATATGGTGCGCCGCAGAAAACACGGTTATCTGGAGGCTCTGAGAGAGAACCGCATCCCTATCGACCGTGACCTCGTAGTTTGCGACAAAATCGATTTCGATGTGGCCCGAAACGCTACCCTCCGTCTCCTCGAAAAGGAGGACAGACCTGATGCCATCCTCGCCTTTAACGATATTATCACTTATGCCGCCTTCGATGCTATCAAGGAAAAAGGGCTCCGCATACCAGAGGATGTTGCTATTATCGGTTTTACCGATGGTGATACTGCTGCCTTCGTTACGCCGAAACTCTCGGCTATCATGGACAAGGCGCACGAACAGGGAACCACAGCCTGTGATCTACTCATGAGAAGTATCAATGGTGATGAAAAAATCTATAAGAAAGTGGTACCGATGATTCTGAAAATACGCGAAAGTTCTGAAAAAAACGACGTGAAATAATTCCTATTTATAGAAATAAATCCTATTTTCATAGAACTGTAAATTAAACCTGCGATTATGATGATTAAAAAACAAAACTACTTGAAACATGCCATCGTGCTATTTCTGCTCTTGCTGCTCATGCAGCCGGGTAGGGCATGTGCTGCCTATGAAAACGTAGAATTCAGCAGCCTCACCAATCATGATGGACTTACGAACAGTCAGGTGGGTGCTATCCTCAAGGACACCAGAGGCTACATCTGGTTCGGTACCCAGTCGGGACTGTGCCGCTTTGACGGCTTCCGTATGAAAACTTTCTATTATAGCAACACTGATGATAAGTCGCTGCCTAACAATTCGGTAGATGAACTTCAGCAAGACTATGATGGAAATATCTGGGTGCATACCTCTGTGGGCTACAGCATCTACAAATATGATGAAGAGCAGTTTGACCGCAAACCGGAAGAATGGCTCAAAAACATCCACGTGCAGGGACCTCCTTATAAACTCCTGATAGATAAGGATAAGAACATGTGGATAGCTGTCTACGGTCAGGGACTCTATTATCATAATGCCAAAACCAAAAATACTTATCTTTTTAAATTTACCAAAAAGGCTCAGCCGGGCTGTCTGAAAGAGGGAAATATCAGTAAAATAACCGAGGTTGACGGCGATGCACTCATTACCTATGCTGATGGTACAATCTGCCGTGTCAACGGACAGAAACAGAAGGTTCTCTGGTATAATTCCTTCCTTGCCACCCATAAAGTAGCCGGTGATAATGGTGCCTATACTTTCTATGATGGTATAGGAGGTTTCTGGGTATCTGTAAGCAATGCCAATTATGTGTATCAGTCTAAGACCGGTAAATGGACCGATGCCCGTTCTTATCTTACAAACATGGGCATTGCTATTCCTTGCCCAACCCGTATTCTGATGCGTGATATTGCCCGCGATAAGGCTGGCAATCTTTGGGTGGCTTCCGACCATAACGGTCTCTTCTTCGTTGATTTCAAACGTAAAATCTGCCGTCAGTATGTTCATTCCGAAGCAAAGGGAAGTATCGTTGACAATTCCCTGCAGAAGGTTTATGTGGATGATGAGGGAGCTATCTGGGTAGGTAGTTACAAGAACGGCGTGGCTTATTATTCGCCTGCTGCTCAGAAATTCACAACTATTCCGCTTGGTGATGTGTGTACAATCACGCAGGATCTGAATGGTAATCTTTGGTGCGGAACCAATGATAGCGGTATTGTATGCTACAGTCCGCTTACCGGACAGAGTTGGCGATTCTCACAGGCTGAAACCGGTCTGGCTTCGGATATTATCGTCAGCAGCGTAACCATGGCTGATGGTACGATGTATTTCGGAACCTTCAATGGTGGACTTGCCCAATATAAAAACGGCAGATGGAAGAGTTTTCAGGCTGCTTCAGGCGGACTTGCCAATAACAGCGTCTGGTGTCTTGCTGAAGATCCGTATCATCGCCTGATTATCGGAACCTTGGGCTCAGGCTTCCAGATTTATAATCCTGAAAGTGGTAAGTTTACAACCTACAATATTCAGAATTCGGGTATTACCAGCGATTTTATCAACTCGCTCTTCCTGCCGAATAAAGATGAAATTCTGATAGGTCATTCGCAGAACTATTCTATCTTTAATTTCGGAACCCGAAAGGTAACCAATGTGAATACAACCAAGGACGGACAGCCTTTCCCTAGTCCTTCCCTGAATTACATGATGAAGGATAGCCGCGGCATCTTGTGGATGGCTTCGCCTGCGGGTGTCACCATGTATGATGAGGCTTCAGGACAGTTGGAGTCAATCAATGACCTCAATGGTACGCAGGGTACGGTAGGCTGTATGGTGCTCGAAGATAAGCAGCATAACATCTGGCTGGTTTCTGAATTTATCGTTACCCGTGTTACTTTGGCTAAGAACAATCAGGGCAAATGGGACATTACGATGATTAGTTTCAATTCGCTCGATGGCTTGCAGAGCCGCCAGTTTAACCAGCGTTCTGCCTGTCTGATGAGAAATGGAGCCATCGCCATCGGCGGTCAGGATGGTATTAATATCATCAATCCTGCCAAGATCCTTCCTGCCCAGAAACATGCACATGTCTTGTTTAGTGGTTTAGTACTCTTCGATCATCCGCTGAAGGCTGGTGAGGAGTTTGAGGGAAGAGTGCCTCTGGCTAAATCGCTTGATACAAACCCGGAACTGGATCTCAGCTATAAGGATAAGGCGTTTACCATACAGCTGGCTTCCGACCAGGTGAGTATTCCTGCCCGCTGCCGTTTCCTCTATCGTATGAAGGGACTTGATGACAAATGGATGCTGACACCGGAGGGACGTCCGGAGGCTACCTTTACCAATCTCTCTTCAGGCAGTTATGTCCTGGAGGCAAAGGTGGTGAATGCTGATGGTAGTGTGAGCGAAGAGGTGAGCACGCTGAAGATTCATATTCACCCGCCTTTCTATCTCTCTATATGGGCGTTCATCGTATATATTATATTAATAGGTGTAGCTTTCTATCTCTACCGTAAACGCATGCTCGAAAAGCAGCGTGTTAAATTCGAGCTCCAGAGTAAGGAAGACAGTATCAAGAAGACCAAGGAGTTGAACGAACTCAAACTCAACTTCTTCACCAATGTGAGTCATGAACTCCGTACTCCGCTCACCCTGATTATCTCGCCGCTGGTTAGTATGATCAGAGAAGAAAGAGATGAGTCTAAACGCAGAAAGCTGGAGATGATTCATCGCAATGCTACCCGTTTGCTCAATCTGGTAAACCAGATTCTCGACTTCCGCAAGATAGACCAGAACAAGGAAAAACTTAACCTGTCGCATATCGACATTGTGAGCTTCGTTGACAATATCTGTACTTCGTTCCGTACTTTGGCAAACAGCAAAGTAACGCTTGCCTTCGAGTCTACGGTGCCTAGTCTGCAGATGTCGTTTGATGCTGATAAGGTAGGAAAAATCGTGAATAACCTCTTGAGCAATGCCTATAAGTTTACGCCAGATGGAGGATTTATCACCGTTTCTCTGAGTGTTGCACTCCGCCAGCGTGTAGGAGACAAGGATTCGGATATGCTCCGCATCTCAGTATCTGATACGGGCAAGGGCATCAGCGATAAGGAGAAGGAACATGTGTTTGAGCGTTTCTATCAGGTTAATGGTACTGAAATGCAACCACAGGGTGGTAGCGGAATAGGCCTGAACCTGGTAAAGAAGTTTGCCGAACTGCATGGCGGTAAAGTAGATGTTACAGATAATCCAAGCGGAGGAACCATCTTTATGGTAGACCTTCCGATAGAGAGCAGTACCACCTCCAATTCTACGGCACATCTCGGTTCCTTGCGAGCAGCACCTATCATAACCACGGTGCATCAGGCTACTGATGAGGATCCGGATGCAGGTAAGAACGTTCTCTACGGAATGAGTAAACATGCGCATCAGCCTGGAGAATCGATGATCAAGAAGCCGGTAGTGCTCCTCGTTGACGACAGTGAGGACTTCCGTGAGTTTATGAACGAAGTATTGACAGACTATACGGTTGTTGAGGCTGTCAATGGTCAGGATGCCTGGAACAAGATCATCGACCGTCGTCCAGACATCATCCTGAGCGATGTGATGATGCCTGTGATGGATGGTAACGAACTCTGCCGGATGTGTAAGGACAATGACGAAACAACAGCCATACCTTTCATCATGCTCTCGGCCCGTATGGGAGATGAGCAACGTAAGGAAAGTCTGAAGTGTGGTGCTGACGAGTATATTGCCAAACCATTCGATATTGATATGTTGAATCTCTGTATTCTGAACCTCTTGAAGAAACGCAAGAATGTGAGCACAGATTATGTAATAACAGAGGCTGACCGCAAATTTATTGATGAGGTGAATGCTTATATCCGCGACAATATGAGCAATCCTGAAACATCGGTAGAATCGCTCAGTACTCATCTTAGCATTTCACGCGTACAATTATATAAACGCATGATTTCGCTGACGGGTATTACACCTTCTGAGTATCTCAGAACCAAGCGTATCAAATTTGCAGAGCATCTGCTCCGCTCGGGCGACTTGAACATCAGTGAAATAGCCTATAAGGTGGGATTCAATAATCCACGTTATTTCACTAAATACTTCCAAGAGGCGTATGGCGTTACGCCGTCTCAATATCGTAAGAATCTGTCAGAATCAGAGTAGTTTACGCTTCTAGTTAACATTTTATACACATACAGATAACATTTGCGCACAAAGATACGGGAATTTTCTCGTATCTTTGCCGCAGATTTTTAAACTTTCCTTTAAACGTATAAAATGAGACTAACTAAAACATTATTGATTTCAGCAGTGCTGCTGATGAGTGCTACAGGCATGCAGGCAGCCGGTTTCAACCAGAATGGTAATTATCTCACTGTTCAGTTGAAGCAACACCAGAATTTTGGTCCTAGTCAGATTCGCCTCCAGGTGGTGAGCGATAAGATTATCCGTGTTCAGGCTACAGCCGAACAGAATTTCCGTAATAAACAGAGTCTGATAATAGTGCCTCAAAACAGCAAGGCAAATTACAAGGTGGAAGAGCAGGGAGACAATCTCATCATTACCACTGCAGCCATGCGTGCTGTCATGAACGAGACTACGGGTCAGATTACCTTCTATGACCTGAAAGACAATGTCCTTCTCAACGAGGTTGCTCAGGGCGGAAAAACTTTCAAGCCGTTCACTGTGCCTGACCGTGAAATCGGTGTAGACATTGCCAAGGTTCCTGAGGCACAGAAGCACGGATGGTCATGGCGTGCGCTCTTCAACTCTCCTGATAACGAGGCGTTCTATGGTCTCGGTCAGCATCAGAGTGAGGAACTCAACATGAAGGGCAAGAACGAAGACCTCTTCCAGTATAATACCAAGGTGAGTGTGCCTTTCGTCATCTCTAATAAAAACTATGGCATCCTCTGGGATTCTTATTCTTATTGCCGTTGGGGTAATCCGGAAGATTATCTCCAGCTCAACCGTGCCTTCAAACTCTATGATAAGGATGGTAAGGAAGGTCAGCTGACAGGTACTTATGTAGACAAGAACGGTAAGAAGATTGTTCGAGGCGAAGATAGCATTTACTTTGAGTATGCTATGCCTGAGGCTTCTGAGGTTTGCAACCAGACCGACAAGGGCGGCATTCAGAACCTGCCAAAGGGTTTTGCACTGAATGGCTCCAAGGTGGTGTATGAGGGTTATGTAGAGGCTCCAACCAACAGCTTCTATCAGTTTATCCTCTACTATGCCGGCTATATGAAGATTTATATCGATGGCAAAATGGTTGTGCCTGAGCGCTGGCGTACAGCCTGGAATCCGAACTCTTATAAGTTTGAAACTCCTATCAAGAAGGGCGTAAAGACTCCTATCCGTATCGAGTGGCAGCCAGATGGTGATGTTTCCTATTGCGGACTTCGCGTAGCAGCTCCTCGTTCTGAGGCAGAGAAGAACCAGTTGAGCATCTGGAGTGAAATGTCGCCGGATATGGACTATTATTTCATTGCCGGTCAGAATCTCGATGAGGTGATTTCCGGTTACCGTACGCTTACCGGCAAGGCTTCGCTTTATCCTAAGTGGACCCTCGGTTTCTGGCAGAGCCGTGAGCGCTATCAGAGCAGCAAGGACATCGAGGACAACATGAAGAAGTTCCGCGACCTGCATATTCCTGTAGACAATATCGTTCAGGACTGGAACTACTGGAAACTGGATTCATGGGGAAGTCATGAGTTTGAGGCTGCCCGCTATCCAAACCCACAGGCGATGCTCGACAGCGTACATGCGATGAATGGCCGCTTCATGATTTCCGTATGGCCTAAGTTCTACGATACAGTCAAGAACTATAAGGAACTCGATAGCAAGGGCTGGATGTATCATCAGGCTATCAAGGATGATATTCACGACTGGCTCGGCTTCCGCGGTTCATTCTATGATGCATATTCTGATGGCGCCCGCAAGATGTTCTGGCGCCAGATGGACGAGAATCTTTATACCAAGTATAAGTTCGGAATCGATGCATGGTGGATGGATGCATCAGAACCAAACGTTCGTGACTGTACCCCGATGTGGTACCGCAAGGCTCTTTCCGGTCCTACAGCCCTCGGTACATCTACCGAATATTTCAATGCTTACAGCATCGTGAATGCTGATGCTATCTATAACGGACAGCGCAGCGTGAACCCTAACCAGCGTGTTTTCCTCCTGACCCGTTCTGGTTTTGCCGGTGAGCAGCGCTACAGTACGGCTACCTGGTCTGGTGACATTGCTACCCGTTGGGAAGATATGCGCGCCCAGATGACAGCCGGTTTGAACTATTCTATGGCAGGTCTTCCTTTCTGGGGAATGGATCAGGGTGGCTTCTGTGTAGAGAACCGCTATGTGGCTGCCCAGCAGGAGTTCGATAAGACCGGTAAGGAGAATGCTGACTTGAAGGAATGGCGCGAGTTGCAGGCGCGTTGGAACCAGTTCGGTTGCTTCGTACCTCTTTATCGTACTCATGGCCAGTGGCCTACCCGTGAGGTCTGGAACATTGCTCCGGCAGATCATCCTGCTTATAAAACCATCGTTGCATACGATAAACTCCGTTACCGCCTGATGCCTTACCTCTACAGTATGGCAGGTATGGTTCATTTCAAGGATTATACCATGATGCGTGGATTGGTAATGGACTTCAACGGCGATGACAATGTTTACGACATCAAAGACCAGTGGATGTTCGGTCCTGCTCTCATGGCTTGTCCTGTAGGCGAGTATCAGAAGTACAGCCGCAATGTTTATCTTCCTAAGCAGAAGGGCTGGTATGATTTCTATACCGGTAAGCACTATGCCGGTGGACAGACAATCGTAGCCGATGCGCCTTTCGATAAGATTCCAGTCTTTGTTCCAGAGGGTTCTATTCTTCCTGTGGGTCCAGAGATGGAGTGGAGCGACCAGAAGAAGGCTGAGCTCATCGACCTCTATGTCTATGCAGGCAAGGACGGTTCTTATACACTCTATGAGGATGAGGGAACCAACTACAACTACGAGAAGGGTAAGTATGCTATGATCGACTTCAAGTATAATGATGCTCAGAAGACCGTTACTATCGCTGCCCGTAAGGGGGCTTTCGACGGTATGCTCCAGAAGCGTCGCTTCAATATCGTACTTGTTAGTGATAACAACCTGCAGGGCATCAGCCTCGCCAAGGCGCCTAAGGGCAAGATGGTGAAGTATGCTGGTAAGGCAGTTACTGTAAAACTGAAGTAATATGAAGAAGATATTTGCTTTAGCAATCTTTCTATTGGGCGCTCAGTCGTTGAGCGCCCGTGATCGCCAGTCTTTTGATAAAGGCTGGCTTTTCACTTTAGCAGATAGTGCCGGAATGTCAAAGTCTGATTATTCAGACCGGCATTGGCGAAGTTTGAATCTTCCTCACGATTGGGCGATAGAGGGCGATTTCTCTCCTTCGAATCCTTCGGGAGCCGGTGGTGGTGCACTGCCGGGCGGCATCGGATGGTACCGTAAGCACTTTTCGGTGAATCCTAAGGAAAAGTATGACCGCTTTACCATCACCTTTGATGGAGTATATATGAATTCTACCGTGTATATCAATGGTCATAAACTCGGAACCCGCCCTTATGGATACAGTACATTCGAGTATGATCTTACACCTTATATTAATAAGATGGGTGATAATGTCATTGCTGTGAAGGTAGACAACAGCGACCAGCCTAACAGCCGCTGGTATTCCGGTTGCGGTATTTACCGCCATGTCTGGCTCACCAAAACCATGAAAACTGCTTATATTCCCCAATGGGGACAGTATGTGGCAACTTCTCCACAGGGTGATGTCAGGGTGAAGGTAGATTTCGCTGCTTCCGGTAAAAAGATGAAACTCTCTGTCCGTAACACCATCTATGATGCTGCAGGAAAGATTGTAGCAAAGAGTCAGGGTGTTCAGGAACAGAAACTCAAGGTGAAGAATCCGCATCTCTGGGACATTGGAAAGGGATATCTCTATACTGTCAAGAGTGAGCTGTTAGTAAATGGGAAGGTAATGGATGTTGCTACGACAACTGCCGGTTTTCGTGATGTGAAGTTTGATGCAAGGAAGGGTTTCTTCCTTAATGGCAAGAATCTCAAGATTAATGGTGTCTGTGAGCATCATGATTTCGGTTGCCTGGGTGCTGCTGTCAATGAAGATGCGATGCATCGCAAACTTACCATCCTTCGCGATATGGGCGTGAACGCTATCCGAAGCAGTCATAATCCTCCGGCACCAGAACTCCTGAACATGTGCGATTCGATGGGCTTCCTCGTGATGGACGAGAGTTTTGATATGTGGCGCCGCAAGAAATCGAATGGTGATTATGCCCGTTTCTTCGATGAATGGCATAAGAAAGACCTGTCTGATCTCATCAAGCGCGACCGTAATCATCCAAGTATCATCATGTGGAGTATCGGTAATGAGGTTCTCGAACAATGGTCGGATGCGGCTGCTGATACGCTCAGTCTGGAGCAGGCTAACCTGATTCTGAATGCCGGTCATGATGCTTCAACTTTGGCACATAGCGATGAACTGAGTGTCAATTCGCTTCTTACCCAGCATCTGGCAAAAATCGTGAAGGAGTATGATCCTTGGAGCTATCGCCCTGTTACTGCTGGCTGCAATGAGCCCGACCCGAAGAATCATCTCTTTAAGAGTGGGGCTATTGATGTTATAGGTTTCAATTATCACCATCAGTGGGTGAAGGATGTGCCGAAGAATTTCCCTGGCAAGCCTTTCATTCTGTCGGAGAGTGTTTCTGCCTTGCAGACTCGTGGCTACTATATGATGCCTAGCGACAGCATTTATACTGCGCCAAAGGAATGGTGGTTGCCTTATACCGATCCATCGTTTATGTGTTCGGCTTATGATAATTTCCATGCATCATGGAGTAGTACCCACGAAGAAACCTGGGATGTGGTGAAGCACAACGACTTTGTGGGCGGACAGTTTATCTGGACCGGTTTCGATTATATCGGTGAACCTACTCCTTATGCTTACCCTGCCCGTAGCAGTTATTTTGGCATTATCGATTTGGCGGGTCTTCCAAAAGACAGCTATTATATGTATCAGAGTGAGTGGACTCAGAAAGATGTGCTTCATCTCTTCCCTCATTGGAACTGGCTGCCGGGACAGACCATCGACATGTGGTGTTATTATAATCATGCCGATGAGGTAGAACTCTTTATCAATGGCAAGAGTCAGG